>VOFG01000775.1_pt1 | contig 237566 bp, 205 predicted proteins | sample 5384171 | NCBI WGS metagenome assembly VOFG01 (sample SAMN12384726, study PRJNA508395) | human gut metagenome | isolation source: healthy gut F | host: Homo sapiens | reverse complement strand
CGTTGTTTGTAGATCCTATGTACGAACGTACGGTTCCGGATTACACCGGCTATACCAAACGATTTGAAAATAAACCGGTGGTTGCCGAGGCGGTGGAGTCTGCCAAAAAGCGGAAGAAAAAGAGAGGATAAAGGAGAAAATAAGGACGACTTTTTGCTGTTATGCTGCATTTATAAGTCCCTTTCTTAGCCCTTCTCCAATGTAATAACCGGTGGTAGGTAATAATTATAATAGAAACTCTTCCACATTATCTCGCGTGATAACATTGAATGTAGCGTTCGGGTAACTGTTGGTAAATGTTTTTGGTACTTTGGCGATTCTCTTTGGATTCCATTTAAACTCATAAGCTGCCAGTTGCCCGTTGCCTTCTTCAATGAAGTCGATTTCTTGCATGGCAGTGGTGCGCCAGAACCATGTGTTATACCATAGATGGTGGTAATGTAAAAACTTTATTCGTTCCGATACTATAAAGTTTTCGAATAACGCTCCAATATCAGGGCGGGTTTCGGCTAATGCAAAGTTGGCGATAACCGCGTTGCGGATGCCGTTGTCATAGAAATATATTTTTCGGCTACTCTTTAGTTCATTTCGTAAATTACGGCTGAAAGATCCTAAGCGGAAGATGATATATGATTGTTCCAATAAAATGACATAACGTTCCACTGTCTTTGGATCTAAATCACACAGTTGCCCTAATTCATTATATGAAACTTCGGAACCTACTTGAAAAGCAAGAGCTTGTAATAGTTTTACTATTTTGTTGGCTTTCTTTATATGTTCCCAATCCAGGATATCCTTATATAAATAACTGTCGGAAAGTTGTTTCAGAATTTCAACCTCTGAGCCGGGATGGTTCACTACGTCCGGATAATAGCCATATACCAGTCGGTGGGGAAGTAGTCTTTTCTCATCCATAAGTCCATGATGATTTACCATCTCTTCAAAGGAGAGGGGATACATTTTATATTCCCATTTCCTTCCGGTCAGTGGCTCATTGATTTTGTTGGCAAGGTCGAAAGAAGAACTTCCGGTTGCTATCAGTTGAATGTCCGGCAGTTGGTCTGTGATGAGTTTAAGTCTTATCCCAATGTCTTCAATTCGTTGTGCTTCATCTATGATAACAGTTTTATTATTGCCGAAGATATACTTCAAACGCGTTGCCGAGATGTTTTCAAAAAGTGCACGAGTATCCTGTTCGTCTCCATTGAGCCACAATATACCTTCTTTTTTCTTTGAACAGATGTTTCAATAAGGTAGTCTTACCTACTTGGCGTGCCCCCATGATGACAATGGCTTTATCTTGTCCCAGTTTATTTCGTATACTTTCTTCTAATACTCTTGTTATCATACTCTTATTGCTTTTTTCCTGAAAGCAAAGATAACAGATAATAAGTGTAAATCCAAAAATATCGTGTTTTTTGCGGATTTCATTCCGTAAAAAACATGATATTTTTGGAAATGTAATTATTGTATAACCCGAAGATGGTGTTTCTCAATTGCTCTTTGCAACTATAGGATTTAGAATATATATCCTACAGAAAGCTGATAGCCATAATCTCTTATACTACACTGATACTGTATTCGCTTAATGGCCTCATAGTATTGGAATGATAGTGTATAATGCCTGCCGATAACAGCTTTCAGTCCTGCAATTCCTCCATAAGTCCAGTGGCGAAGAGGATTGAGATTAATGCGGTATAATTCATAGGGCAAGTCAGAGATATAAAATGCATCGGTATATCCTTTCATCGGATTCCATTTCTCATGTATCTTCTTGCCGTCAGCCGGAGATTTGATGTCCAATGGGCAGTCACCGGCACTAAAGTTATATGAAGCATACATTCCGACTGAAGGAATCAAACTCAACGTCTTGCTAATTTTGAATTTGTATCCTACCTTTAGCGGGATAACGATATGGTTTAGTTTTATCTTAGCATCCGGGAAACGGGGAAGCATGCCATATTCCATTTCCATCCTGCTTTGGGTTTGCATGAACGAGACTCCCGACATCAACATCCAATGTTTTTTGAATTCATAATCCAGGGTTCCTCCAATTTGGAATCCAGTTCCCATGCCACCTATCTTTTGTACATAGTTATCACTGCTTTTAAAGTGTGTCAGGTTCATTCCTGCATCTACGCCGATTCTTATTTGTGCAAAGGCTTGTAGTGATAGGTATAGTGCCAATAGTAGAAATAATGTAATTCTTTTCATTTAATATTATAATATCAATTGTTTATAAATATGTCATCTTAGTCACTTTATGCTTTTGGGGCATTGTCATGCTAAGTGCAGTCGAAGCATTTTCTCTTTCTGAGCACGACAGGAAAACATCCTTTATTGGGGATGTTTGACACGATACCAAAGGCCTGTTCCCATCATACTGCAGTACGCATGCTCCGATATTATTGTAAAACGGGCTTCTAATCTATTGTTGCTGGTGAAACGCCCCTCAAAGGACCTGACGAAAGTTTCTGTTGCTTCGATAGAGGGAAAAGAAGGTTCATGTGGACTTAATATCTGTATTTTCCCATTGTCAAATAAATACTTGGATTTTCCTACCGGATGTTTCATTCTCTCTTCTGGATAGAGGATGTGGATACTGACACTGTCTTCGCTTTCAAATGTTATAGATGTTTCCGAGCCTTCGAAGGTCTCTCCGATAGGGGAGTAGTCATGATGAATTCTTTTTCTTCGTCCTCATCATTATTGCAGGCCGTTAGTAATAATGCGGCTATTAATAGAAGGTAGTATGTTAGTTTCATAATTTAGTATTATATATTAATTACCTATAAGTAGCAAACCGGATAATGCATCGTAATCCGGAAGCTACTTATAGGTAAATTCTTTTTTTACTTAGATGAATCGACGGGTAAGAGTGTGGCTACTACACTGCCACTGGAAACGTTATATAGTTTATAAGTTCCGTTGATTTCATCGCGGATGATAGGATCATTGTATTGAAAATATAATGTTCCTAATGGATCTGATTCTACTGTGGTCTGAATCGTTGCCTTATTTGATACAGTTTTGGTATGAGAAAAACCATACCCCAGTTTAGTTGATAAGCTGACTTTTCCTATGCTGCCGCTTCCTTCAATTGAGAAGTCTGCTTTATTGATAAACTCGCTCACAACACTTTTCTCTTGAGTGATTGTTTGGCCTTTATCCCACTCTTCTACAAACATGAAGATAGATAGAGATTTATTATATAGATCCCATGGTAATGTGAAAACCAGATCGTCTGCATTTTTATCGGATTTTTCCGGATAAATCCATTTTGATCTTAGATTCTTAGCATCCACCGTATAGAAATTTTTGGATTGTCTGAATGCTGTAGAGTTCTTGTGCTTTAAATGTATTTTTTCTAACGAGAATGCATCTCTTGGGTTAATAGTAAATGTAAGCTTAGCTTCCATTGCTTCTTTGCTGTCCTCACCTGATATATATGACTTAAAGTGGAACTCGAAGTTTCCATCTGTCCATATCTTCTGTATAATTTCTTCGTTAGTTAGATACCCTTTGTTTTTCTGTGTGTCTTGCAGTGTTGGGTCTTGTGTGGGATCATTAATGGCACTGTATGCATTGGCAGCAATTCTGAATCTATACAATTTCTCTCTGATATATCTATTTAAAGTTCCGGGCTTATTTTCTTTAGTTATTCCATAATAGATATAATCTCTTTGATAGGCGTTGGGAACATTTTTGAATTCGTTCCATGCATCTTTTACAGACGACATTATTTCGCTGCCATTGACATATGCCTCTAAATCTTCTGTAGGTTGCAGATTTATGTCTTCCTCATAGTGTCGTGTCTGAAGTTTTCTTTTACTACCGTCAAAGGCATCACTTAAAAATTCGTAAGTGGCCTCTCCCGATCTGGTCTTGACACTGGAAACTTTCATGCGTTCGTTGTTTTTCACTACGAGACAAGGGAAATCAGGAATGTCTCCCGTTGTCATTTTTCCGATATTTTCACCGTTTTCGTATAACGTATTGTCTTTATCGTCCCGGCATATTACGGATACTTCTTTATCATCCACATTCCATTTTTCTGCATTAAAATCCCAGAATAGAGATAAATCAGGAACCAATATATTCAGTAAAGGAAGAGATTGTTCAATTTGAACGAGTTCATTTTCGTCTTTACAGTAAGACAATAAAATATCTCTGAGACTTTGATTGTCATATACTATTTTGTTTTTTACCAACGGATAGAATATGTCATAATCATTGTCAAATTGTGCCACAGCTTCGGCTTTAAGAAACTTGCGTACGTCAAGGCTGTTGGATACAGCTTTAGACAATGCTTTGGCAAACTTTTTTTGTGCGGTCACTTGGTCTAAAGGAGCCTGATTAATTGTTTTTGATTGAGCCCTATCAGGTTGCGCTGGGAAATCATTGACTTGGTCTGTGCAAGCGCAAAATGCAGCAATGCAGAATAGACTTACGAAATACTTTTTCATAATCATAAATGTTTTAAATTAGTACTATGGTTAACTTAATAATCTTCTGATGTAATTTCTACTTCTATATCTAAATAGGGAGATGTAATTTCTACCAGATAGGGATAAGAATCAGAATTTGGAACGTAAACTGTTTTTCCTTCATAGATGGAGGAATTCAATTCAGAGACGACTATGTTTCCATCTTTATCAGTCACAGTGATATCTGCTTCCTCTAAGGGAAATTGAAAAGTAATAGCTAAGTTGTTGTCTGTTTCGTCAGCAGTTAGGCTAAAAAATAAGGGGCTGCGGGTGGTAGTTTTATAATTTGTACTAATAATTTTAGCATTTACTTTGTGTCGATGCTTTTTGTGGGGGATTGCATTTATGGGCATAATGAATAATACCGATAATAGAATAAATAATACTTTTGTTTTCATTTCTATATTTAATTAATGGTTTATGATTGCAAAGTTAGGGCAAAAAATTATCATGAATGCATTTTTGCAGTCATACTATAGAAATGTAATGTGTTGATAAGTAGGTGAATATCAAATTTAGTAGTCACACCTTACTTTCTTCTCTACTCATTCTCTCTTTCATTTTGTATTTTTTTTTTGATTGAGAGGGTGCGTATCGGTATAGCCAAAACAAATTGCAATGGCTAATGGGTTAAGTGAAGTTTTCTGTAGGCAAAGGAGCAATTGATCATCTTCCGTTAACTTGGGATATTCTTTGTGGAGGAAAGATATGTAACTTTGATATACTCCGAATACTGTCTTTTTCAGTTGTTCCTGCTCCGTAGTGGTTAAAGCTTTCATTTGTTTTTTATTCGAACTGGTTTGTTTGGATAGCGTAATCACTTTTTGGTAAATGCTGCTTTGGGCAAACAACCAATGGAGTAACTGTTGTTTCTCTTCTTTTAAGCGAGCTATGGCTTGTTCTCTTTCTTCTATTTGCTGTTCTTTGTTTTCATGTTCTTGCTTTAAAATGTTCTGTTCTTGCTTTAATAAGGTAATCATTAGCTGATTGTTTTCAATGGTAGTTTCTAAAGATGATAACTTATTCTGTGTTTGCTCTAATGATTGTTTGTATTGGAGTTGAATACGTTTCTTCCGGTTTATATAGTTTTGATAAGCAAGTATAATGAGAAAGCAAATCGAAACGAATCCTGCAATAGTGCGGTGTATGGTGCGCTTTCCTTTTAATTGTTCCTCTCTTACCCTCATTTTGGTATTGTATTCATAAATCAGTTGTTGTATTTCTGTTGACTGTTCCATGTAAAATAATGAGTCTATGATAGCGGAATGTTCTTCTAAATAGGTATTTGCTGTTTTGTAATCTCCGTTTTCTTTTTTTCAGATTATATAAACTTTTTAGACATGAAGCTTTGCTTTCAATGGGTACATCCTCTAAGGCTTTGGTTAAATAGTAAAGAGCAGAGTCTTTATTTTTACCTGTTTTTAAAAGTAAATCTCCGAGATTGAAGTAGCAGTTTCCATGATTTTCCTTTTGAGGTAGTTCTTTGAGAGCCATTTTTTCATAATATAAGGCGGAATCAAGCTCGTTAAAATTATCAAATTTCAGGCTTAAATTGTGTTTAGACATTGCAATCTGTAGAGAATCTCCCGAAGCTATAGCATAATTTAATGCTTCGCGCTGGAACATTAAGGTAGAATCCTTTTCATCTATTAAGCAATAATATGTACTGATATTGTTCAATGCTATTGATTTTTCCAGATCTGTAGTGCAACATTCATACATCGTTTCGTATATTTCCATAGATTTGTCATAGTATCCGGCATCAAAATAGATATTTCCCAATGAACTGAGAAGTAAATTCTTTGTCTTAAGCTCTTTCGGGAAATCTTGTATGATGGTTAATCCCTTTTGGAAACAAGTTGTTGCTTCTTCTGCTTCTTCCATTTCAACAGCCAGTCTGCCTTTATAGAGCAATGCTATCGCTTTTTCTTTCTCGTCATCGTCATAATAATCTAATGCTACATTCAGCAGTGAGTCGCAAGGTAGCAAAGAGAGCTTGCACTTGTCCGTGGCACGTGCAAGTAATAACGCATAGCGTGCGCATTCTTTGTCGGAAAGTCCTTCTATTTCTTCCGGTGATAAGTCCAATGACTGGAGTGCACTGTCGGGATATTCTTCTATGAGTGTATCGGCATGTGAGAATAATGTTTCTGTTTCGCTTTTGTGTGAACAAGAAAATAGTAGTAAAACAGTAAATAATGCTGTTGTAATCTTTAAGTTTACCATTTGGTCGGTTATTTTGTTGGCAGCAAAGGTATAAATAATTATTTATAAAGCTGATGATAAGAGGGCTGTTTTTATAGTTCATTCAGAAAAGCTATGGTTCGATTCATACTAATTTACCATCGCAGTCTATGAAAGGCCAGCAAACTTTCCTGTGCTTTGTTTGTTCCTTCGGCAAGAATGAGTTACTTTTGTCTTATCGCTGCCGAAATAATATGAAAACGGGAACAATTATAGAAGAGAATGTAAAAAGAATACCTTATGGCGTATCCAACTTTGTAGAAGTGGTGGAACAGAATCAATATTATGTGGATAAAACCATGTATCTGCCTTTACTGGAGCAGCAGCCCAACAGTTTATTCTTCATCCGTCCCCGCCGTTTTGGAAAGAGCATTTTCTTAAGTATGTTGCGGGCTTATTATGACATCGCCCAAAAAGAAAAGTTCCGGAAGCGCTTCGAAGGTTTGTGGATAGGCGGTCAGCCTACGCCGTTGCAGGGGAAATACCAGATACTCTATCTCGACTTCTCGCGCGTGGGAGGTATAGGTGCATTAGACTGGAATTTTGATGATTATTGCAGCGGAGCCTTGAATAATTTTGCTCTTATTTATGAACCTTACTATTATCCGGGGTTCGAAAAAGATATGAAAGAGCAATTCGGTTCTGCCAATAAACTGAACTTCCTGGATTGGCAGGCAAACAATACCGGTGCTGCCCTTTACCTTATCATTGATGAATATGATAATTTTACCAACGTAGTCCTTAATGAACAAGGCAATGAGGTGTATCATGCCTTGACCCATGTCAGCGGCTTCTATCGAGAAGTATTCAAGAAGTTTAAAGGTATGTTCGAGCGCATCTTCATGACCGGCGTCAGCCCCGTCATCTTGGACGACCTGACCAGCGGATTCAACATCGGATGGAACATCAGTACCGACTTCCAATTCAACATGATGCTGGGATTCAGCGAAAAGGATGTGCGCGAAATGCTGCAATACTATAAGGATGTCGGGCAGCACAATGGCGACGTTGAAGCCATGATAGCGGAGATGAAGCCATGGTATGATAATTATTGTTTCGCCGAAGCAAGCTTAGACCGCGATCCGAAGATGTTCAACTGTGACATGGTGTTTTATTATCTGAGACATTACATTACTTTAGGAAAATCTCCCAAAGAAATGATAGATCCCAACACCCGTACGGATTACAACAAGATGAAGAAACTTATTCAACTGGATCGATTGGATGGTAATCGTAAAGGAGTGCTGCGCAAAATCACTGAGGAAGGTCAGATAGTCACCGCCCTGACCACTACTTTTCCTGCTACAGAGATTGCCAACCCGGAGATATTTCCCAGTCTGCTCTTCTATTACGGAATGCTCACCATCACCGCCACACGCGGACAGCGTATGGTACTTAGCATCCCTAACAACAATGTGCGTAAGCAGTATTATGAATTCATGCTGGAAGAGTATCAGGAGAGACGGTATATTGATCTCAACAGTATACTGGACTTATTCTACGATATGGCTTACGATGGTCATTGGCGTGAATCACTGGAATTCATTGCTCACGCCTACAAGGAGAACTCTTCCGTTCGCAGTGCCATCGAAGGCGAGCGAAATATCCAAGGCTTTTTCACGGCTTATCTGAGTGTGAACGCCTACTACCTGCTTGCTCCCGAACTGGAACTGAACCATGGTTTCTGTGATCTTTTCCTAATGCCCGACCTGTTGCGTTATGAAGTGGCACACAGTTACATCATAGAACTAAAATACCTCTCCTCCAAAGATTCGGAATCGAAAACCGAAACGCAATGGCAGGAAGCAGTGGGGCAGGTAAGGATGTATGCTGCTGCCCCCAAGGTGAAGCAGTTGATACAGAATACGCAGTTACATTGCATTGTGGTGCAGTTTCGAGGCTGCGAACTGGAACGAATGGAGGAGGTTTCTTTTTAAACTCTTTCACATTGTACTTCCACCCCTGCCGCATCCAAATCGGCTCCCATGGGCGGATTGCGTTTAGCGAGTTTCAGTTCAATAGCTTTAACAGTGGGGAAAGTGCGGAACAGGCGCTTTACAATACGTCCGCAAACATGTTCCAGCAATTTAGAAGGTATCTCCATCTCAGCTTTCACATTTTCGTATACATCGGCATAGCTGACGGTATGTGTCACATCGTCAGTCTCGGCGGCACGTGCAATATCGACTTTCAATTTCAGGTTAATGACAAATTCATTACCTACTTCCCGCTCTTGCTGACCTACACCGTGGTAGGCAAAGAAACGGACGTTATCAAGGAATATATAACTGTTCATATCAATGGAATATTAGGTTAATGACAAAAATAAGAATAACTGCCCAGTAAACAAAGAAAACAGGTATATTTGTATCCTGCCTACGCTGAATCCGAAAACGATTGAGGCTATGGCGGGGAAATGTGAGTATTACCGTTCCAACAAGAAAGTGAACTATGCCAGAGGTTTTGTGTGTACTACGGAAGCTCTGGCAGTCAGTGTATCCTGTCATCCTGCGAACAGGTAATCACATCTTACGAACAAACAGCCGTGCCCTCGGCAGGTGAATGTATTTCACCTTACGAGGGCACGGCTGTTTCCTTTCATTGTTATCTTGTTTACCTCAAATGGTAACTCCATTTACATGCCGAGGTAAAAGCATTTACAATAGGAGGTAAAGAACGTTACAATAAGCGGTAAAGGTCGTTACATCCAGCGGTAAATGCTTTTACATCATGGCGAAAATGAAATGTAAATGCAATGCGCTGATAATTAAAGCACTAATGTGTTACCTGAATATTATCCTTTTCGTCCGGTCTGTTCTATCAGTCCTTTGATCTTCTCGTTCAGGCTATCCGCTTTCATCAGTTGTTCCAGCGTCAGGTGCATACGGTAGCGCCAGTAATGTCTGGGGTTGGCAGGCACGTTGATGCGCTCTTCCTGTACATTGGGGTTGCGCCATTTTCCGTCCATAGCCATCCAGTCCTGCAAGGAGAGGATGCACAGGATAGAGTTGCTGTAAAGATGGTTGCGTACCACTTGTTCGCAAAGTTCCGGAGTGGCAACGGCAGGTGCGGCGCCGTAATGCCCCAGCATGGTGTTGTAGTACCGTTGCGTTTGTTGGAAATCTTCTTCCCACCAGCCGCGTAGCGTAGACATATCATGTGTAGAGATGGTGCAAACCGAGCGGTACGGATACCAGTCCGGATGTCCGAATTCCTGTGAAGGATCTTTCGGCATGCGTTGTATCTCCAGACTTAGGATGCGCAGATCGTTCATTACCCAAGCTACACAGTCGGGAATCATGCCGAGGTCTTCACCGCATACCAGCATACGGGTGGATTGCGTCAGTTGCGGCAACTTCTTCATGGCTTGTTCGCGCCAGAACTCGTTGTGGCGGTGATAGTAATACTGATCGTACAAACGATTGAACGCCGCCTTTTCCCAATCATTCAGGGCACGGTAGATGTAATCGTGTTGTACACCGATGCGTGGATGGAATTTGTGCGGGTCTTCACGGTCGGGCACAAACAATACGTCACTGATTAATGCGTATAGTCCGTCGCGTATCCAGATGCTGTCTTCGTCCGTCTTTCCGGCAAAGTATGCCTCTACTTTGCGTTGGGTGTCGAACTCAGGGCGCATACGGTATATTTCCCACGTTTCCGTAGGCTCTATGAAGGTCTGCTTTACGTAATCAGTATGCGGGCCGAACATTTGTCCGAGGAAGTATTCATGGATATAGGGTTTCGTAAAGAAATCTTCGCGGAATGCTATTCCGTAACCTTCTATTTCTTCGCGCGTCATTGGCAGGGCGGGGACAAACTGACCCAGCAGTCCGTGTACGGCATGCATCGGGATTTCCCAGATGCGGAAGAAGCCGAGGATGTGGTCGATACGGTAGGCATCGAAGTATTCTGACATTTTGCGGAAACGTTTCATCCACCAAGAATAACCGTCCTGCTCCATTACGTCCCAGTTGTAGGTGGGAAGGCCCCAATTCTGACCGTTTACGGAGAAATCATCGGGTGGTGCACCCGCTTGGCCGTTCAGGTTGAAATAATAAGGCTCTGTCCATGCTTCTACACTGTTGCGGCTGATACCGATGGGAATATCACCTTTCAACACTACACCGTTGGCGCGTGCATGTTCCGTCGCTGCCAACAGTTGCAGGTGCAAGTGGAACTGGATGAAGAAGTAGATGGCAATGTGTGGATAGTCGGCGGACTTAGGTTGACACAGCTTCTCAATTTCTTCGGCCTTATATTCGGAGAATTTCGGCCATTCGCGGAAGTTGGGCGTCTTGTAGGCATCGCGTAGATAGCTGAACACGGCGTATGGTTGTAACCATTCTTTGTTGCTTTCAAAGAATTGGCGGAAAGCTTTGGATGCCAATACTTTCTCGCCTTCCTGTTTGTATATCAGGCGGAAGTATTCCCATTTTGTCTGGTTTACTGCTTCATAATCTACAGTGGACAGGGCGTTCAGCTCTTTTTGACGCTTTTTGAATTCGGCCATTTTCTCTTTGTCTTTCAGCGTTCCCATCTGTTTCAGATCCGCATACATGGGATGGAAAGCATAAATGGAAATACTGCTGTATGGATAAGAATCCGTCCATGTATGCGTCATGGTAGTATCGTTGATAGGCAATATTTGTACGGCTTTCTGATGGGTAAGTACTGCCCAGTCTATCATCTGCCTGAGATCGCCGAAGTCGCCTACGCCGAAGCTCTTTTCGGAGCGCAGCGAGAAGATGGGCACGGCTACTCCGGCACCTTTCCAGTCGGGCAGGGAGAAGTAAACGTAACGGTCACCAATCACCAGTGTTTCGTTAGCGCCAATCTGCGGATCGGCCATGTAGCGGTTGGGGTTGTTCTCCCATGCCACGGCACGACGCTCTTTTTTATTATAAAGGATGAATTTATACTCCAGTGGGAAGCTGACTTTCGAGGCGTCTACTTCAACCTGCCATTCGGGGAAGTTGGCGTCGCTCATCAGGACGGCTTTATCCGCGTCCCAGTCTCCCAGAACTTTCTGGTTGCCGCAAATGCCCAGGCAGTGGTCATTATCGATGCACGGAGCATACGCTTTGATCACTAATCCTTTCTTGTGGCTTTTGGGGGCGGCACTACGTTCGGGATGTGCAAGCAGGGACTCCGTGAAAGCAGACGTGTAGAAGTATTGCTGTTCGGGCAGATTCTTCCAGCAGTCTTGCAGGCGGTAGACCTTCTTCTTGTCAGCCGATACATAGAGCGTGCGGGGAAGGCTGTTCCACTCCGTACGTGTATCTTTGCCGTCGCGATAAATGTGATAACTGTATTGTACGATGCCGTTTTCAGGCGCTTGAATGTCCGCGTCTAAAGTCCAGTGAATGCCATCCACTGTTTGTAAGGGTACGGCTTTACCGGGTTGATTGTTACCCAGTTCAGTAATAGATCCTAAGACTCTGACCTCTTCACCCCAACTTGTGCGGTACTCGATATGAAAAGATAGTATCATATAATATTAGATTTAGTAATAGCTGCATTGACTATGCAAGTATAGACATTATTCCGCATAATCAAGCAGCTACCGCTATCTAAGTTTTTTAAATTCCTATGCAAACGTTTGTGCTTGCATTTCGCAGGTCTGTTTTTATCCGCAACGTGAAGCTCCGCAAGTGGTACAAATGAGGCAACCTTCCTGATATACAAGTGTTTCGTTGCCGCAGTTCGGACATTTCTTGCCTTTGGCTTCTGTGCCGTCCGTTATGTATTTCTTCAATGCGCGCTCCACACCGTTCTTCCAGGTGTTGATGCTTTCGCTGTCCAGTTGCAAAGAGCCGACCAGCTTGATAACCTGTTCGATAGGCATACGATAACGCAATACTCCGGAGATCAGTTTGGCGTAGTTCCAGTATTCCTTGTTGAACTTTTCGGACAGACCTTCGATGGTGACTTTATATCCGCGTTTGTTCTGGAACTGGAAGTCGTAACGCTTGCTGCCGTCCTTGTCCACCTTCTTAATAATGTGTCCGGAAGTAACGTTCTTCGGCAGAATGATACCTTCGTCATCGTCCTGAAGACCGGTGAAGATTTCGTAAGGATGTCCGTCCAGCAAACCGACGAATGCCACCCACTTTTCTTTATTATTCTGGAAACGTACGATGTCGGCATCCAGAACTGACGGGCGGGTTTCTACTACCGTAGGCGGTTTGCAAGGAGGCATTTCTTCTTTCTTATCGCTCTTGGCAGAAATGAGTACGCCCGAACGTGAGCCGTCACGATAAACCGTACAACCTTTACAACCGGATTTCCATGCCTCTACATACAGGCGGTTTACCAGGTCTTCATCCACATCGTTCGGCAGGTTGATGGTCACACTGATGGAGTGGTCTACCCATTTCTGGATACGTCCCTGCATCTTGACTTTCATCAGCCAGTCTACATCGTTTGAGGTTGCTTTATAATAAGGTGATTGCTCAACCAATACATCAATCTCTTCTTGTGTGTAACGTTTAGAAGGATTGTGCCCTTGTGCTTCCATCCATGTAACAAATTTGGGGTGGAAGACGATATATTCTTCAAAAAGCATCTCCTGTTTCATCCACGAAGTCTACGTGTACGTTGGTGTCGTTCGGATTTACTTTACGGCGACGCTTGTATACGGGCAAGAATACAGGCTCGATACCTGAGGTAGTTTGAGTCATCAGACTGGTGGTTCCCGTCGGTGCAATGGTAAGGCAGGCAATATTGCGGCGGCCGTATTTTTTCATATCCTCATACAACTGGGGATCTGCTTCGCGCAAACGATTGATGAACGGATTATTCTTTTCACGTTCGGTATCGTAAATTTCGAATGCACCACGTTCTTTTGCCATTTCTACTGATGAACGGTAAGCACTCAGGGCAACCGTCTTATGTACTTTTTCTGAGAATTCGGTAGCTTCTTCCGTACCGTAACGCAATCCCAGTGCAGCAAGCATATCACCTTCGGCAGTGATACCTACACCGGTGCGGCGTCCTTGTCCGCTCTTCTTATAAATCTTGTCCCACAATATACGTTCTGTATGTTTCACATCTTCGCTTTCGGGGTCAGCATCAATCTTTTCTATGATGCGTTCTATCTTCTCCAATTCCAGATCGATGATATCGTCCATAATGCGTTGAGCCAACGCTACATGTTTCTGGAACAATTCAAAGTCAAAGTATGCATCCGGTTTGAAGGGGTTTACCACATAAGAATAAAGATTGATAGCCAGCAAACGGCAGGAATCATACGGGCACAAAGGGATTTCACCGCATGGATTGGTGGAAACTGTGCGGTATCCCAAGTCTGCATAGCAATCGGGTACGGATTCTTTTAATATGGTATCCCAGAACAATACACCCGGTTCTGCCGATTTCCATGCATTGTGAACGATCTTCTTCCACAAATTGGTTGCATTGATTTCCTTTTGCACTGTTGGTTCAGCGGCATTGACTGGATATTGTTGAATATATGGAGTACCTGTGATAGCAGCGGTCATAAATGCATCGTCCAGTTTCACAGATACATTGGCACCTGTAACTTTACCTTCCGTCATTTTAGCATCGATGAATGCTTCTGAATCGGGATGTTTGATAGATACACTCAGCATCAGTGCGCCACGTCGTCCGTCCTGAGCAACTTCACGCGTAGAATTGGAGTAACGCTCCATGAATGGCACCAGGCCGGTAGAGGTTAAAGCAGAATTTTTCACCGGAGAACCTTTCGGGCGGATGTGCGACAAATCGTGTCCTACACCACCACGGCGTTTCATAAGCTGTACTTGTTCTTCGTCTATTTTGAAGATGGCACCATAAGAATCCGCCTCTCCATCTACTCCGATCACGAAGCAGTTAGATAAAGAAGCTACTTGATAATTGTTACCGATTCCGGTCATCGGGCTTCCTTGCGGAACGATGTACCTGAAGTGGTCGAGCAGGTCGAACAGTTCCTCTGCACTTAATGGATTAGAGTATTTCGCCTCGATACGGGCTACTTCATTGGCTATTCTCCAATGCATGTCTTCCGGAGATTTTTCATAGATATTTCCGAAAGAATCCTTTACTGCGTATTTGTTTACCCAAACCCTTGCAGCAAGCTCGTCGCCTTGAAAATATCGTAAAGATTCTTCATAGGCTTCGTCGTAAGAATAAATCTGTTTTTCCACGATGCTTTTTTCCTTAGATTTATTTTTTTAATAAGTAAGAGTGTAGAAGTGATACCTATCATTAACAAATGTGATTGCAAAGCTAAGAATGTTTTTTATTATAGCAAAATAAAAATAGAATAAATTATGAACAGGCTGTGAGATTTTTATTTTAGAATGATAGTCTGCTGATTTATAAAATATTAGCATTGTGTGGTGAACAAAAAGTTTTCCAAAAAGAAAATTGTTTTTCAAACTTGACTGGATGGGCTAATTCCTTTTAGAAAACATGGATAAACTTTAAATTTGTTCTTTGGTAACAATCTGCCATTCTTTTCTTATATTTGCAAAAAAATAGAAGAATGGAAATCCTAAAACAGAGAAGAACAATCCGCAAATATCAGCAGAAAGATATTTCTTCTGATTTGTTAAATGATTTGCTTGATTCTGCGTTCCGAGCCTCTACAGTCGGGAATATGCAGGTGTATAGTGTAATTGTAACGCGTGATGCAGAAAGGAAAGCTAAGCTGGCACCGGCTCATTTTAGTCAGCCGATGGTGAAAACTGCGCCTGTAGTTTTAACATTTTGTATAGACCTGCGTCGTTTTACTAAATGGTGCGAACAACGAAAAGCAACTCCCGGGTATAATAATTTAGAGTGGTTCGTAACCGGTTCTGTAGATGCCTTGTTGGCAGCTCAGACTTTTTGTGTAGCTGCGGAAGAAAAAGGATTAGGTATATGCTATCTGGGTACGACGACTTACAATCCGCAAATGATAATTGAGGCCCTGGAGCTGCCTGAATTGGTGTTTCCTATTACAACAGTGACAGTGGGTTGGCCTGCTGAGGAACCTGCGCAGGTAGATCGGTTGTCGTTGGAAGCTATTGTACATGAGGAGACGTATCATGATTATACCCCTGGAGATATAGATCGCCTGTATGCTTATAAGGAATCTTTGCCTGAAAATAAGCAGTTTATTCTTGAAAACAACAAAGAAACTTTGGCGCAAGTCTTTACTGATGTACGTTATAAGAAAGAAGATAACGAAGTAATGTCGGAGAATCTTTGGAAAGTAATAAAAAAGCAGGGTTTTTAACCCTGCTTTTTTAATGATGCTTGGATATCATCTATTTCTGCGCGGAAAGTTTTGTCTACTTCCCGTAATTCTTTAATGGTTTTGCAGGCGTGTAATACGGTTGCGTGATCTTTGTTGCCTATCAGTGTTCCTATCTTAGCCGTTGAGAAATCTGTATAGGATTTAGCGAGAAACATGGCTATCTGGCGTGCCTGTACCACTTCGCGTTTTCGTGATTTAGTATGGATTGTAGCAGTATCCAGTGAGAAATGCTTGCATACCACGTTGATGATGTCATCAACGGTAACCGCTTTACTTTCACTTTTCACTACCTTCCGCACAATGCGTTGTGCCAGTTCCAGATCAATTTCCTTGTTATATATAGTAGAATGTGCCATGATGGAAATAACGATGCCTTCCAAGTCACGCACACTGTCGCCTACATTTTCTGCGATATAATCGATTACTTCCGGAGGGAATTGTAATCCGTCACGGTGTATCTTATTACGAAGGATGTTCTTGCGCAATTCTACAGTCGGTCTTTCCAGTTCAGCTACCATGCCCCATTTGAAACGGGTGATGAGTCGTTCTTCCATACCTTGCAGCAATACGGGAGCACGGTCTGAAGTTAAGATAAGCTGTTTGCCGTTTTGGTGTAAGTGATTAAAGATGTGGAAGAATGTATTCTGCGTTTTGGTAACACCGGCAAATTCTTGAATATCATCAATAATCAATATATCAATTGATTGGTAGAAGTTGATGAAGTCATTTGTTGTATTATTACGTACAGAGTCAGTATATTGTACCTGGAACAAATGTGCCGATACATATAATACTCTTTTGTCCGGATAGAGTTCTTTAATTTTTGTGCCGATAGCATTTGCGAGATGTGTCTTGCCTACACCTGACGCTCCATAGAAAAACAGCGGATTGAAAATTGTTTTTGCCGGATTCTGAGCGACAGCTTCTGCTACGCTGCGTGAAAGTTTGTTGCTATAGCCTTCAATAAATGTTTCGAAGTTGTATTCAGGATTCAGATGTGGATCTAAATCTGCAATAGGCGCTTGCGGTATCTCTTTGCCGATTATCTTTTTCTGTGGAATAATGGTGCGGGGGGTAGATTCGAGATTAACGGTAGTACGTGAACTCTTATCCACCATTACATTATACAATAACTTGGTACCATCACCAATGACTTTATATAGAGTTTTACGTAACAAGTCAACAAACTTGTCCTCCAAAAACTCATAGAAGAACTGGCTGGGTACCTGTACGACCAGCGTCTTGTCCTCATATTTTAAAGGTATGATGGGGAGAAACCATGTTTTGTATGTCTGCTCCGGAACATTGTCTCTGATGATTTCAAGACAGCGGTTCCATAGCCCGACATGATTTAATTCACTCATAGTGGCTTTGAATACATTTATTAATTAAGCAAAACTTCTACGTTTGCAAAATTGGGAATCTTATTCGGGAAAAACAAATGTGTTTTTTCTTGTTTTTCTGTTAAAAGTAATAAGCTCTTTACTTTCAATCACTTATCTATTTACATGTAAATAGCCCCTTTTGAGGGCTATTGCATTTTTATAAGTATCTGTATTATAATATAATATGCACTTAAATAACAGGATTTTAAACTTTCTGATGGATTGTGCAGAAGGGAATACTTTAGTTCCTACATGGACTTACCGCGGCTTTTTCTTTCAAACCTGTTTGCTCCTGTTATTTAGACTTATTCTATTTAATAAGTTTTTCCCTACTTATCTTTTTTGCCGAACAAGGAGAAATGAACGTACCTTTTGGGGTGCGATTTCAGGTCTTCAAGAAGGCTGGCTGCATTGGCTGTTGTGGCATTCAGATTGTTGTAGAGCGACGGATCATTTAATAATAAACCAATCGTATTGTCTTTCCTGCCTAACTGGTCTGTAATCATTTTTACATTAGCTAATGTAGAGTCTATGCTGGCAAACGCAGCGGCATAATCTATTTCTTTCAAGTTATTACTGACTGTGATGAAGTTATCCCCGATAGTATTCAGCTTTTGCGTGAGTTGGGGAATATCTTTACTCATGATAGCCTGTAATTGTTGGCTGGTCACTTCCATGTTCGCCATCGTGTTTTGTACGCTATGAAGCGTACCCGGGATTGCCGGATCTCCAAGTATCGTATTTAGTGAGGCAAGAATTGAGTCCAGCTTGGGAAGCATTTTCTCTACTTGTGGCATAACTGCGGCTACTTGGTCCATGACGCCATTGTTGACACTACCTTGTAAAGTATCGCCTGTCTGGTACTTTTCGCGCGGGTTATTTGCCAGCAATAGATTCATTTTGACACCTCCCATAAGTTCAGAGGTCAGTTCAGCAGTACTACCTTTCGGAATGCGCAATTCCGGATCTACATCGATTTCTGCTATGACTTTTCCGGATTGTGTGTAGTCGTAATAAAGATCGCGTACAATACCTACACGGAAGCCATCGGCAAAGACCGGACTTGATTTGGTTAATCCATTTATGTTATGGAACTTGACGTAGAAATAGTTGGTAGGCTTAAACAGGTGGATACCTTTCAGGTAATTAATACCGTATACTAATATGCAGAGGGCAACAATACCCGCTATTCCTATTCTAACCTCTTTCGTAAGATACTTCATCATGATGTTATAGTCTTATTATTTATTTCTTTTTCTTTTTGAACTCCTCGATAGCCGTTTGAACGTTTATCTTCTTACCATTCTTAAAAGCGATGATAAAAGCGTCCTTAAACTTTGGCGTTATTTCACGTTTGGTACGTACTACCTTGTTATAGTCTGTTGATGAACCGTATGTATATTTATAAAGTCCACCTTCCTGGAAATGTTCCACACCTTTCAGACCTTTCAGTCTTTTATCATTGGCTGCGATAGGACGTGAAGAGGTGAGTATTTGTATTTTAAACACTGGACTGCCGGAATCGGTTTGCGATTCGGTAACTTTTCCTGCATTTTGTTTTGTTCTGGTAGTATTGGGAGAGGCTGCCGCTGGTTTTTGGGGGATTTCGGGAGATTCCTCAGTCTTTTCGTTGGTAGTATCTGATTCCTCTACATTGCCGGCATCTGTTTCTTCCGGTAATATGGTACGGCTACTTCCTGTCATACGTATTTCATGTTCACGTTTATAGGACAGGAAAGCGCGGAAGATTCCGTTTGCCAATGTAGTACTTCCGGTTTCCGAGTTTAGATAACGTTCTTCTTCCGGATTGGATATAAAACCGAGTTCTACCAGGATACTGGGCATGGCACTGGCTTTGAGTACCAGGAAACCGGCCTGGTGCACACCACGGTCTGCACGTTTACAGGTATGGCGGAACTCCTTTTGTACCAGTGAAGCCAGATGCACACTTTGAGACATGTATTTGTCTTGCATGAATTCAAAGATGATGTACGATTCTGCAGAATTCGGATTAAATCCTGCATAGCGTGTTTTGTAATCACTTTCGTATAAAATCACGGAGTTCTCCCGCTTGGCTACTTCCAAATTAGCGTCCGACTTAGCTAAACCGAGTGTCCATGTAGAGGCGCCTTTGGCTGTTTTACTACCTGCCACAGAATTGGTATGAATGGAAATGAACAGGTCGGCTTTAGCGTTATTGGCAATATCCGCACGTCGGCCAAGAGGGATAAATACATCCCGTTCGCGAGTATATACCACTTTTACGTCCGGACAGTTCCTCTTTATTTGTTTTCCCAATTTGAGGGCAACATTTAGATTGATGGTCTTTTCTTTGGAGAATTTGCCTAAAGCGCCAGGATCATGCCCGCCGTGTCCGGCGTCAATAACGACAACGAAATCTTTCGCTTCGATGCTGGTGGTACAAAAAGGAGAGATGAACAGCCCGAAGCAAATACTTATATATAATATGTATCGTTTATAGAGTTCCATACTAAAAGCCGTTGCAAATGTAGTGGAAATTTATAGAAAACTGATGCTTTGTGTGAAGTTTTGTCACTTTTCTCCCGGATTTGTGATAGATTTCTTTAAAAGGGACTAACTTTGCACCCGCAAATTAAATAGAAAAAGGTATGTTAGTTCGTTTTCTTAAGAACTGGACGTTGCCAATGGCAATGCTTTCAGGTACTTTGGGGTACTTCATCCTTGCGAATGTCCCTTTCTTGGCGCCTACCAAACCATATATCAGTGATTTGATTGCGTACATAACCCCTCTGCTGATATTTGCCCAGCTATTACTGACCTTTTGTAAGGTGGAGAATCTGAATGAATTGAAACCAAAAGCATGGCATGGCTGGTTGCTGTTAATTCAGACGTTGTCTTGCCTGGCACTTGCTGCTTTGCTGGTATGTTGTCCGATGCCGGAAGTTTACAGGGAAGTGTTTGAAGGAGCTATGGTTTGTCTTATTTGTCCAACGGCTACAGCGGCGGCTGTTATTACCGGAAAATTGGGAGGCAGTGCGTCTACATTGACTACCTATACTTTATTATCTAATTTGTTGGCAGCAGTGGCAGTCCCATTAGTCTTTCCATTGGTGGAACCTCATGCTGATATGACTTTCTTTGCAGCCTTTTTGAAGATTCTTAGTAAAGTCTTTCCTTTATTGCTTTTCCCTTTTCTTCTGGCATGGTTCCTACGGCTATTTATGCCGCGTGTACATCATTTCTTGTTAGGTTTCCATGATCTTGCTTTTTATCTATGGGGTGTGGCGCTTGCCATCGTATCCGGACAGACAGTCCGTTCATTGGTAAATAGTGATGCGCCGGTTTCTGTTGAAATTCTGATAGCTCTTGCAGGATTGATTACTTGTTGTCTGCAATTCTTTTTGGGTAAAAGGATTGGTGGGCATTATAATGATCGGATCAGTGGAGGACAGGCTTTGGGGCAGAAGAATACCGTTCTTGCCATTTGGATGGCTTATACTTATTTAAATCCTTTATCTTCTGTAGGGCCGGGATCTTATGTTCTGTGGCAAAATTTGATTAATAGTTGGCAACTATGGAAGAAAAGAAAGAAACAATCTGTGCCTTAAAAACGTTTAGCATTCTCAAGGGGGATTGCCTTGGATATCCCCCCCCCCTACCGTTTCAGATAATATACCTTTAATCGGTAGGGGGTTGTCCTTATCAAGCAATCTTGAGGTTGTAGTGCAATTTTAACCTCGCTCTCTATGTTGATGCGTTGTGCTGTTGCGATATCTTAAGTGCTTTTTATTAGATATCGCAGGGCAGAAAATCTTTGTGTTTGCTCCTTTTTAAAGAAAAGTAGGAATATATAAGATCGATGTTACTGATCAAATGACGTTCCCTTTTCTTTACTTGTATTAAGATAGTATAAATCTTAATATTCAATAACTTGATTAATGCTACAAAGTTCTTTCTTAATTCGACCAAAACCAAAAAAGATGAGTGAAAAGGAGTACGGATATTTGCGAAAATGTTCAATTGTTGATATGTTGACAAACTTTAACTCTAGAGAGCTTGTTGAAAGAATGGATAGAATGTGCATTTGCCCGGATTAAATGTATTTTTGTAGAAATTTACTAGAAAAAATTGTAATGGAAGAAAGTAGACTTCTTTTTGAAATATCGGAAGATATTGTAGCTAAGGAAAATGTTTCGGCAGATGATTTGCAGGATTATTTGGAGAATCCTTATCATGTAAAGGGAACTATCTTTGTGGTATGTATGAAAGGAAGTATAGAAGTTACATTAAATTATGGAAGATATATTGTTCGTGAGAATGATTACATCACTTTGCTGGATAACTCTTTTCTACAGATTCATAACGTTTCACCAGATCTTCGCTTTTCATATGCTGGCTTTTCTCCGAAGATCATGCATGAGGTGGAGTTTTTTAAAAAAGCATTTGATTATTTGTTTATTATCTTTGAGGAGCCTGTTAAGCATATATCTGAGAATTTGGAACTTTATATGCTACGTTCCATATCGTTATGGAAAATGATACGCGAAGTTCCGGAAATCTATAATAATAAAGAAGTGTTGAGAAGTATGTTGGGCACTTGCATTCATACGAGTATTGCAATGTATTATCAGGATAATTTGGAAGAAAGATGGGCTAAATCCCCAAAAAATGTTAGAATGAGCCGGCAATTTCTTAAATTGGTTGCGATACATTATAGGACAGAACGAGGAATATCATTCTATGCAAAAGAATTAGGGACTTCGAAGGAGAATTTGTGCCGTAATATTAAGAGTTGTACCAATATGACTGCTTTGGATGTGATAGACTACCTTATTATTATAGATGCAAAAACGCAACTGAAATCTACCAGTACTAGCATAAAAGAGATAGGTATATCATTAGGTTTTGATAATCTGGCTACTTTTTGCCGTTTCTTCCGCAGGCATACAGGAGTTTCTCCATTGAAGTACAGAGATAAATGACCCTTTTCTCTTTTAACGTAATAATAATTCCTCCTCGTTGTAGCGTGGACGATCTTTTACTTCAATGTAGATCTTTCCGATGTACTCACCCACAATTCCCAGGGATACGAGTATAGTACCACCTACTAACCAAAGAGAAATCATCAGGGATGACCAGCCGGGTACTGTATTGTGAAGAAAGTATGCACGTAGGGTCCAGATAGTGACGCAGAGAGCTATCAGAAGGAAAATGCAGCCCAACCAGAATATCATGCGTACAGGCTTGACTGAAAAAGACGTGATTCCGTCAATAGCAAAATTCAACATCTTCTTAAAAGGATATTTCGACTCTCCGGCGAAACGTTTGTCGCGATTATAATAAACGCAGGCGGTTTGATAACCAATGAGAGGCACTAATCCACGCAGATAAAGGTTACGTTCGCGGAAGCGACAGAGTTGCTGGATGGCACGGCTACTCATTAACCGATAATCTGCATGATTATAAACTGATTTTGCCCCCATCGTTTTCATCAGTCGATAGAAGGCGAGGGCGGTGGTGCGTTTGAAAAAAGTGTCAGTCTTGCGTTCACGTCGAACACCATAAACAATATCATTGCCTTCCATATAGCGTTCTATCATCTCAGGGATGACATTGACGTCATCCTGCAAGTCGGCATCAATGGAAATAGCTGCGTCGCAACGTTCCTTTACAGTATTCAGTCCGGCCATAAGTGCGTTTTGATGGCCCACATTTCCAGCCAGATTCAGCCCGCAGGCATACGACGTATTTTTATAAAATTCCTTGATGATTTTCCAGGTATGGTCTGTACTACCATCGTTTACATATAGTATATAACTTTTGGAAGATATGCGTTCTTCAGTTATCAGCCGATCGAGCAATTGGCTGAGCCGTTTATGTGTTTCGTGTAAAACAGATTCTTCCTTATAACAAGGTACTACGATAGCAAGTACTGGAGCTTCTTTCATAATCAATAGTTCTTTTTGCAATATTCGTAAGAAATCGGGAGAAAAACAAATTATCTTCCTTTGTATTTGAAAACGAATCTAACCAGCAAGAAGTTTACCGGAATGCCGATGGCGAATACCGGTATGGGTGCAAATGGTTTGGATATTCCAAACCAGAGAAATAGATTCAGCAAACTCATATGTAGAAGGTAATTGATCAGATGTGCTCCACCAAACCCAAAAGCCTTTTTCCAGGACGGCTTTTTTCTGAAAGTGAAAAAGGCTGTAAGGTAAAAATTGGCGATGAAACTGAGTACGTAACCTATGCTGTAGGCTATGTTGACATTGATGACCTGCTGGAGTATAATATATATTCCATAGTGCAGGGTGGTAGCAAAGATGCCTACCATAATGAAACGGACAAATGCAGGTAGTTGTTTCAGTCTCTTCATGTTCATAGAATTGAGATGGCAAAGTTAGGGATTGTTGCAGAATAATTTGTACTTTTGCGCACAGAAATCATTAAAAACAGAAATATATGTCAGATGATAGGAAGAAAGCATTCTGGTTTATAGCACTGCTCAGTGTGCTTGTGATACTCCCTTTTCTAGGAGAAACTATTTTTTATTCCAAAGGAGAACCACGCGAGGCTATCGTTGCATTTTCTATGCTGGAGAGTGGAAATTGGATACTTCCGGTAAATTATGGAACTGATATAGCTTATAAACCTCCTTTCTTTTATTGGTCAATTGCCACTGTGTCGTCGCTTCTGGGTGGAGTGACGGAATATTCGTCCCGTCTGCCGTCTGCTCTTGCATTTCTGGCTATGCAGCTGGTGTTTTTTTCTTTTATAGCAAAGCGTAAGGGTGTGAAGACGGCTTTTCTTGCTTCTATCCTTCTTCTCTCATCTTTTGAAGTACACCGGGCAGCGGTAGCTTGCCGTGTCGATATGGTGCAGGTATCACTTATTGTCATCTCATTATGTCTGTTGTTCCGCTGGGATGAGAAAGAATGTCGCGGAATTCCATGGCTGGCTATTTTATTGATGGGCTGCGCCACGTTGACCAAGGGGCCGGTAGGTTCCATTTTCCCTTGTGTCAGTATCGGTCTCTACCAATTATTACGCAGACGTCCTTTCTGGAAAACATTTTTCCGGTTATTTGTGATAGGAATACTTTCCCTGATTCCATATGCTGCTTGGATTAGTGCGGCTTATGTACAGGGAGGCCAATCTTTTATAGATTTAATGCTGGAAGAAAATACAGGCCGTTTCATGGGTAAGATGTCTTATGATTCGCATGAAAATCCGCTATGGTATAATTTCCTGACCATTATTTGGGGATGGATACCTTGGACTTTAGTACTGTTGATTTCTCTCTTTGGTTTGAAATGGAAAAATATAAGCTTATTGCCTGAAGGTTCATCTTTCGGTGAACGTATAAAGAAAGCCTGGAATAAATTCCGTTCACAATCGCCTCTGCAATTATTCACATGGGTAGTTATACTCTTTATTTTTGTGTTCTATTGTATTCCTAAGAGTAAAAGAAGTGTTTATCTGCTTCCTATCTATCCCTTTATGGCGGTGTTGATAGCCGAGTATCTGCTGGCTTTGGTACAGCGGGGAGCGAAAGTCTTTAAAATTTCGGCTTATATCTTTGCTTCGCTGGCTTTGTTGCTCACGATAACGTTTGCTGTGGTGCGTCTCGGACTGATTCCTGATAGTGTTTGGGGAACGGGAAAGCATGCCATGGAAAACGTAGGATTCATGAATGCATTGGAGAATGTGGATTTGTCATTCTCTAAATGGTTGCTTGTGGCTTTGCCGCCAATTGCAGGTGTCTGTATGTTGATTGCATTGGCAAAAAAGGCGGATCCTCGTTCATTATTATATGGTATAGCCGGTTGTATCTTGTGCCTGTTTGTTTCCTTAGACGGTGTTTATCAACCTACGGTACTGTCTACGAAATCAGACAAGCGTCTGGCAGAAGAAGTAAATACTTATGTGCAGGACGGGGTCATGTATTCGTACACTACACGGCTGATTCGTTTTTATTGCACTAATTACTATCTGAATGATCGGATGAGGAATTTTACTCCCGGTCTTTCCGGAACGGGATATGTGATGCTTTCCGAACGAACCAAAGAGGACTTTCTGAAAGAGTATTCAGATAAATATCAGTTGGAGGAAATCTATCTTACTCCTTATCGCAGCTGTGATTTACGCGATAAGGTATTGATTTATAAATTCAGTGAAAAATGAATCCGATAGAATTGATTGATGCATATTATCCGGAAGATAATGAGCGGAAGCATATCTTATTGGTGCATAGCCGTCTGGTAGCTGAGAAGGCTCTCTGCATTGCAGACGGTCATCCGGAACTTAACTTGGATAAAGACTTTTTATATGAAGCGGGTATGCTTCATGATATTGGCATTTTTCTGACTGATGCTCCGGGTATCTTCTGTTTTGGTAATCAGCCTTATATCTGTCACGGTTATCTGGGAGCTGATTTGATGCGCCGGGAAGGGTATCCCCGTCATGCATTGGTATGTGAAAGACATACAGGCGCAGGACTCTCTCTGAACGATATTGTTGCACAAAACTTGCCTGTACCTCATCGGGATATGCTTCCGGTGAGTATGGAAGAGCAAGTAATTTGCTTTGCCGATAAGTTTTATTCCAAAACCCATCTGGAACGGGAAAAAACGGTAGAGAAGGCTCGGAAAAGTATCTCTAATTTCGGTAATGTAGGCTTGGAACGTTTTGACCATTGGTGCGAACAGTTCTTGTAGCATTCTAAATTTCTTTAAAAAGGGAGATTATCCGTATAATTTACGTACTTTTGCCCCTTCAAGCGGAAACTATTAGTTGATTACGCCATTGAAAGCAAATACATTCATATCATTCATACTACTACTAGTCTTACTCCTGATCCCTGACGAGGCCTTTTCGCAACGTCGGCGTGGAAGGACTGTTCCTACAGGAATCGAACGGACTGACACCTTTAATATAGGAGGTGTGCAAGAGGGAGATACCCTGTTGAGAGGAGATACGCTGCAAAACGATACGATTCAGTTGCAGCCTGCCAAGAAGAAGCAACCGCTGGATGCTCCGGTTATTTATGAAGCTAATGACTCCATTGTGTTTACACAAGGTGGTGTGGCCAACTTGTATGGCGACGGCAAAGTGAATTACCAAAATATAGAACTGGCCGCTGAAGTGATAACCATGAATATGGACAGTAGTACGGTCTTTGCTCATGGTGTGGAAGATTCGTTAAAGGTGATAAAGGGAAGACCCGTCTTCAAAGATGGAGATACACCTTATGAAACAAATACGATACGGTATAATTTTAAAAGTAAGAAAGGGCTTATTAGTAATGTAGTCAGCCAGCAGGGTGAGGGATATGTTACCGGTAATAATGCCAAGAAGGGTATGAATGATGAGTTGTACATGAAAAGCGGTCGTTATACCACTTGCGATAATCATGATCATCCACACTTCTATATGCAGATGACTTATGCCAAGGTGCGTCCCAAGAAAAATGTTGTGACGGGACCTGCATATCTGGTAATTGAAGATGTTCCGTTGCCTCTTGCTGTTCCCTTTTTCTTCTTTCCTTTCTCCAGCAGCTATTCGTCCGGTTTCATAATGCCGAGCTATATGGATGACTCTGCTCGTGGTTTTGGTCTGACGGATGGTGGTTACTACTTTGCCATTAGCGATAAGATGGACTTAAAGTTAAGGGGGATATTTTCACGAAAGGTTCATGGGCGCTGAATGCAGAAACTAATTACAATGTCCGTTATAAATTCTCAGGTCTGTTTCAGGCCAGTTATCAGGTGACCAAGACGGGTGACAAGGGTTTGGAAGACTATATGGTGGCAAAAGATTTTAAAGTTGTATGGTCGCACCGCCAGGATCCGAAGGCTAATCCTAACTCTTCATTCTCGGCCAGTGTGAACTTCTCTTCCAGTAGTTACGAGCGCACCAATATCGGTAATATGTATAACTCGCAGGCTATGACACAAAATACTAAAACATCCAGTGTCAGCTATTCGCGTAACTTCCCCGATCAGAAACTTTCTATAGCAGCTACCGGTAACATTGCACAGAATATGAAAGACTCATCTATTGCCGTGACTTTACCGGACCTGAACATTACCCTGAGCACCATTTTCCCTTTTAAACGGAAGAATGCAGTAGGAAATGAGAAGTGGTATGAGAAGATCTCTGTTCGTTATAGCGGACGCCTTTCTAACAGTATTACTACAAAAGATAACCTTCTGTTCAAGTCTAATCTGATCAAGGACTGGAAGAATGGTATGAAACATGAGATACCTGTCAGTGCAACATTTACGTTATTCAAATACTTTAATGTAACCCCGTCTGTTAGCTATACGGAGCGTTGGTACACCCGTAAGGTGATGAAGGACTGGGATCCGAATTCAGGTACCAGTGGGCAGGTTGTGAATACTGATACAGTCTACGGTTTCCACCGGGTATATAATTATAGTGCGAGCCTAGGTGTCAATACAAAGATTTATGGTATGTATAAGCCTTTGTTCATGAAGAAGAAAGAGATACAGATTCGTCATGTCATCACTCCTTCTATCAGCATCAGTGCATCGCCGGACTTTGGTTCTTCCCGTTATGGCTATTATGATACTTATCTTAAGCCCAATGCAGACGGAACACAGGATACCGTTGTTTACTCTCCATATGCCGGACAAATGTTCGGAGTGCCTGGACAAGGAAAATCTGGAAATATTTCATTCCAGATTTCCAATAACCTGGAAATGAAATATAGGGATAAGAACGACTCTATACGTAAGGTGAGTTTGATTGATGAATTGGGTGCCAGCATCTCATACAACACGGCTGCTCAGGTACGCCCATGGAGTAATCTTACCCTGAATCTGCGTTTGAAATTGAGCAAGAGCTATACCTTTAGTATGAGTTCAGTCTTTGCTACCTATGCTTACGACTTTGATAAGAATGGTAATGTAATAACAAGTAATCGTACGGAATGGTCTTATGGGCGTTTCGGGCGTTTCCAGGGATACGGAACTTCTTTCAGTTACACGCTTAATAATGACACGTGGAAGAAATGGAAAGCATTCTTTACCGGAGAAAAAGCGGATGATGATGGTAAGGGAAATGGGCAAACTGATACGGATAGTGAAGGTGATGAGACTGATGATTCTGAGTCAGGTGCTCCTACAAAACGAAAGAAAGAAAAAGCTGCTGTAGATAGTGATGGGTATCAGGAGTTTAAGATGCCTTGGTCCATAAATCTGAGTACAGGTTTTAATATCACGGAAGATAATACAAAGCCTATCAATAGAGAGAGTATGCGCTATCCGTATAAATTTAGCCTGAATGCCCTCAATATCAATGGTAATATAAAAATCTCAAATAAATGGGCTGTCAGTTTCAACTCCGGTTATGACTTTAATGTTAAGAAGATTGTGCAAACCTCTTTCAATATAACGCGTGACCTGCACTGTTTCAGTATGTCTGCAAGCCTTTCTCCTTTTGGCACATGGAAGTATTATAGTTTTGTGATTCGCGCGAATGCGAGCATTCTACAAGACTTGAAATATGACAAAAAGAGTCAGACTCAGACGAATATCAAGTGGTACTAAGAGAATTTAAGATCCTTTCTTACCATGCAATTTCCTGTTCCCCATGTTCCTTTAAGTAAGCGTTTGCTCTGCTGAAATGTTTGTTTCCAAAGAAACCATTGTAAGCTGATAGAGGGTGGGGGTGTGCAGATGTCAGTACCAAGTGCTTGCTACGATAAATAAATGCGCCTTTACGTTGTGCATATGATCCCCAGAGAATAAAAACAAGGTGTTCCCGTTGTTCGGCAAGAGCACGTATGGCTGCATCAGTAAATGTTTCCCAGCCGCGATTTTGGTGAGAACCTGCCTGATGGGCACGAACGGTCAGTGTGGCATTCAAGAGCAGAACTCCCTGCTCGGCCCAGCGGGTCAGATTGCCTGTGTTGGGCGCATCGGTGCCAATATCATCCTTAATTTCTTTGAATATATTAATCAGCGAAGGGGGGAAACGAACCCCGTCATTGACGGAAAAACATAACCCGTGAGCCTGTCCGGGACCATGGTAAGGATCCTGACCGATAATGACTACTTTCACTTTGTCGAATGGGCAAAGATTGAAAGCATTGAATATCAACTTTCCCGGAGGATATATCGGATACTGGCTATATTCTTCCCGTACAAAATTAGTTAGTGTGCGGAAATAGTCTTTTTCGAATTCCGGTTCCAAACGTGCTTTCCAACTTTCTTCTATTTGAACATTCATAATTTTGTATGTTAAAAGTTTCGGACGCTAAGATACTATTTTTATCCGGTTCCGATGGCAGGACATTGGCTTTATTTCTTAGAGTGGGTGATAAACAAAGAGGCAGAAATCAAAAAATCTCTGCCTCTTCCTGTTATTGAGAAAATGTTAAATCAGATATATATTATGCTCTTTACATTCCTGACGCATATCTTCTGGCCAGATACTGGCTTGAATTTCACCGATATGTGCTTTGCGGAGATAGAACATACAAAGGCGTGATTGCCCTATACCGCCACCTATAGACAGAGGTAATGTATCACTCATCAAACGCTTGTGGAAGTAAAGTTCCAGGCGTTTCTCTTCTCCTTCCTGTTTTAACTGGCGTTGTAAAGCTTCCTTGTCTACACGGATACCCATGGATGAGAGCTCAATACTGCGTTGGAGTACATCATCCCATAGCAAAAGGTCACCATTCAGTCCGGGGAGGCCATTCAGACCTTCTGAAGTATAGTCATCGTAGTCCGGGGCACGTCCGTCGTGCTTCTCTCCGTCACTTAACTTACAACCGATACCGATAATGAATACTGCACCATACTTTTTGGTAATAGCATGTTCGCGACATTTGGGTTCCAGGTCCGGATAGAGTTGGCGCAATTCTTCAGCGTGAATGAAGTGCAGCTTTTGAGGCAGGCAAGGCTTGATTTCCGGATACATCTCATACACCATATATTCTGTGCGGATCATGGCGGCATAAATGCGGGTTACTATTTCTTTTAGGAAATCCACATTCCGGTTTTCAGCAGTAATAACACGTTCCCAGTCCCATTGGTCTACATAGAGTGAATGGAGATTTCCCAGTTCTTCATCTGAGCGTATGGCATTCATATCCGTATAGATGCCATATCCGGGTTCAATATTATAATCTGCCAATGTCAGTCGTTTCCATTTGGCAAGTGAATGTACAACTTCAGCTTGTGCGTCTCCCAGATCTTTGATAGGGAATGATACGGCACGTTCCACTCCGTTCAAATCATCATTAATACCCATACCTTTCAATACGAAAAGCGGGGCTGTGACGCGGCGCAAACGTAATTCCGATGAAAGGTTCAATTGGAAGAACTCTTTGATCTGTTTGATTCCTAATTCTGTTTGTTTTAAGTCCAATAAGGGTTTGTACCCTTCTGGTTTTATTAGATAACTCATAAGTGTATACTATGTTTTTGTTCGGCAAATATAGGTATAATATTTATATTTGCATCGGTTTTGAACGAATTTGTTGTCAAATTGTTCCTTATTAACTACCTGTTGCTCTCAAAATAACATTCTTATTTTGAAGTCTTTGCAGTAAAAAAAGATAAATCATTAGGAATATGCCCGGATTTTTTATACTTTTGTCCCCGCATTTGAGGCCTGGTAGCTTAGTGAATAGAGCGTCAGATTCCGGTTCTGAAGGTCGTGGGTTTGAGTCCCACCCGGGTCACTATATAAGAAAAAAGAGGGGATACTATTTAAAGTATCCCCTCTTTCTTATATAGTATGTTAATCTTCTATTTTTATCATTTCCAATGGTAGTATTGAGTATGTTACTCTCAGTGTCTTTATTTCCGAATCAGTGGCATAAATGAATATGCACCTATTGACAGTCGGAATCTGTATTTTTCTTATCTTTTCTTTCCACTTATATTGTACATAAGTGGTAGGGAGGTGGCTTATGATGCCTTTGTTATCCAAGTCTTCCCTTATTTTTTTTTCTTTCCAAGGTGATGTTAGTACGATGTACCAGTTCCGTGTTTCGTTGAGATATTTTTTTATGTCTTGAAGTTTCATGGTTAGTAAGCTTGCTTAACTACGAAATCGAAGGTTGTGAAGAATTGGGGTTTGTTGGCGATAGCTATGGGAAGAATAATACTGACTGCTATCTTATTACCTTTTCGGATATCTTTTGGGTTATATATCTTTTTGTTTTTTGTACCTTCCATCAAGATGCTTGCTGTACAGGTTTCACTAATTTCACTATTACCGTTTATTATTTCTTTTGAAGGGGAAGATTCTGATTCCGGGTAAAGCAATAGCCCTGAGGCGCGTCCGTTGATGATGAATTGCGCATTTTCCCAATTGACTTGCGCAGCATCAGATGAATTATTCCGGATAATTATTTTCCAAAAACTTTCATTAGGAATGAACTCATAGGTGAGATTTCCGTTTATACATTCCAGTTTTCCTTGTTGGTTTTCATGCCATTTGAAGCTTATGCAACAGTTTTTGTCTACATATTGGGCTTGCATAGTGGCTGGTAAAGTCCAAAAAAAGCAAAAGTAGGAAGCTTTGCTGCTTTTTATATTTGCGATAGTCGTTGTATATCCATAATAAAATTATCAAAATACAGATAGGAATGGCTATAAGTATAAGGATTAATAACGTCATAGCTGTTAATTGTTTATATGATTTTGTGACAAAAGTATCAAAATATATCTGATTAAACAAATAAATTATGAATAAAATGAAGTGTATGAACAGATAAAATTTTATTTTTCATTCTTTAGGTCTAAATTATAAATCGTACCTTCATTAAAATGGAAAAGCCCAATATATACATAGGTGAAATTATAAAAAATGTCATGGCTGAAAAGCAAGTGACAAAGGCGGAACTTGCAAGAAGACTGCAAGTTAAGCCTAGTGTTGATTATATGTTGACACGAAAAAGCATTGATACAGATACTCTCTATAACGTATCAAAGGCTTTGGATTATGATTTTGCTCTGTTATATTCTATTAGTAAGGAACAGATAAATTGTGATAAAAAAGACGAAGCTTACAAAGTGCCGACTGCTAAGGTTCTGATAGAGTTGGAATTAAAGCCGGAGGAAATCATAAAATTAAACTTGAAGAAAAAAATAGCGGAGCTACTGAAATGATTTTCTTCTTTTCCAAAAATATCAAAGTGTCCGGTTTATTTGTCCGAATGCTTCATGTAATTTCTCCCAATTATCACAAAATGCCTGCATGGACGGGAATAGTACATTTGCTCCCGCATCTAATAATACTTGTCCATTGATAGGACCTGTGTTGACGGCTATAGTGAATATACCTGCGGCTACACCAGCTTGTACGCCCATAGGTGCATTTTCCACCACGATAGCTTCATTGGGTTTTACTCCCCCTTTCTGCAGAGCCATCAGATAGGGTTCCGGATGGGGCTTACCATATTTTACATCAAAGGCGGTTACCATCAATTCTCGGTGAAACATACCGGGGAAGTTGTGTGACAGCCGGTCTAACAATGAATGTTGCCCGGAGCCGGTAACTACCATAGGGACCAGTCCGTCTGCTTTTATTTTTTGCAGTACTTCCCATGCGCCGGGCATACGTTCCGGTTCAGGATTACTATTGAACTCAGCACTCTTTTCTGCATATATACTCTTTATCATTTCAGGGGTGGCATCTTTACCGTATTGCCGCTGATAAACGATATTTATGGTAGCAGCTCCGGTTCTCCCCTCATGCAGATAAGCTTCTTCACGGCTCAGATGGAGGTCATGGCGTTCCATAACCTTGTGCCAGGCATCGGCATGGTAAGGCATAGAGTTGAACAATACACCGTCCATATCAAAAAGGACAGATTTCAATTGAATTTGTGAGTGCCCGCTGGATTGAAGATAACGGGCGATAGCTTCTTGAAACATAATACCTATTGTTTTATAGCTGCAAAGATACAATAAAAAACGAGGTGTGAATGAGTTTAATCATTCACACCTCGTCTATCTGTGTTTAACTTACTCCTCTTTAGAGTCTTGCCTGGATAGCTTTTGACTCTTCTTCGTATCCCGGCTTATTCAGCAGAGCAAACATATTCTTCTTGTATGCTTCTACACCTGGTTGGTTAAATGGATTAACGCCCAGCAGATAACCGCTGATACCACAACCGATTTCAAAGAAATAAAGCAACTGACCGATGTTATATTCGTCCAGTTTTTCGATAATGATACGCATATTAGGCACACCACCGTCTACGTGAGCCAACTGAGTACCCAGTTCAGCCATCTTGTTTACTTCGTCCACGCGCTTACCTGCCAGGAAGTTCAGACCGTCCAGATTTGCTTCGTCAGAAGGAACTTCCAGTTTGTGGTCTACTTTCTCTACAGAGATTACAGTTTCAAAGATAGTGCGTTCGCCTTCCTGAATCCATTGTCCCATGGAGTGCAGGTCAGTAGAGAAGTCTACAGCAGCCGGGAAAATACCTTTATTTTCCTTACCTTCCGATTCTCCGTAAAGTTGTTTCCACCATTCGCTTACATAGTGCAGTTTCGGGCAGAAGTTCACAAGAATTTCAATCTTCTTGCCATTCTTGTACAACTCGTTACGAGTAGCGGCATATTGTGCAGCCAAGTTCTCTGCAAACGGAACATTTACTCCGCAAGCCTTTTCCATATCCGCAGCACCGGCAACTAATTTTTCGATGTCGAAGCCAGCTATTGCAATCGGCAATAAACCTACCGGAGTCAGTACGGAGAAACGTCCTCCTACGTTATCGGGGATAATGAATGATTTGTAACCTTCTTTATCGGCTGTAATGCGGGCAGCGCCTTTCTTTGCATCCGTGATGGCAACGATTACTTTCTTAGCCATATCCTTACCGCGTTGGTTTTCGCATTGCTTTTTCAGCAGGCGGAAAGCAAGAGCAGTTTCGGTAGTAGTTCCTGATTTGGAGATATTGATAACACCGAATTTCTTGTCTTTCAGGAACTCAGTCAGTTCGAATAGATAATCTTCGCTGATATTGTGTCCTGCATAGATCATGACAGGCGCAGTTTTCTTTTCCTGTAACCAGGTGAAACTGTTTGATAAAGCCTCGATAACTGCACGTGCGCCGAGGTAGCTTCCACCGATACCGGCAACGATTACTACATCGCAATTGTCGCGCATAACCTGTGCAGTAGCTTTCAGGTCGGCCAGATGCTCTTGACTGATAGATGAAGGGAGGTGCAACCAGCCCAGGAAGTCATTTCCTTTTCCGGTACCGTTTTCCAATGCTTCCTGCGCAGCCTTTACCTGAGCTTCGTAAGCAGCAACAGATGCTTTGGAGATAAATCCAAAAGTCTTTTCGATGTTCAAACTAATCATAATATTCTAGGTTTTAAAAGCCTCTCCTCTCATCCCTTTCCCATGGAAAAGGGGGAACTGAGTTGCTTTTGATTTAAAAGATGTTTATTGTATGTTGTTTATTATACTTCTATCTGAGCGAGTCAGTCAGCAACTTGATTTCTATCATGGGTGAAATGCGTTCGTACAAGATGTTATAGACAGCATCCAGTATCGGCATATTGACATGGTGATGTTTGTTGATTTCCTTGATACACTTCGTTCCGTAGTATCCTTCGGCGATCATTTCCATTTCTATCTGCGCACTTTTCACAGAGTATCCCTTACCGATCATTGTACCAAATGTACGGTTACGGCTGAAATTAGAATACCCTGTCACCAGCAAGTCACCTAAATAAACAGAATCATTCACGTTTCTGTTCAACGGATGTACAGTTTGCAGGAAACGATTCATTTCCTGTACGGCATTGGATATCAATACCGCCTGAAAGTTATCACCATATTTCAGACCACTGCAAATACCGGCGGCAATGGCGTACACATTTTTCAGTACAGAGCTGTATTCTATACCGGCTACGTCATTGCTGACAGATGTTTTAATGAATGAACTGGCCAGACGGCGGGCGATGGTACATGCTTTGTCTGTGTCCGGGCAAGCAATGGTGAGATAAGAGAGACGTTCCAGGGCTACTTCTTCCGCATGGCAGGGACCTGCCAATACAGCAATATTTTCAGGTGGAACGCCATATTCTTTTGTGAAGTACTCCGATACGATCAGATTGTCATCGGGTACGATTCCTTTAATAGCAGTGATGATGAATTTATCCCGTATCCGCGTTTTCAGTTTCTTTAAGTGAGCTTTGAGATAAGGGGAAGGGGTGACAAATATCAGCGTATCAGACTCTTTCACTACATCGTTGATGTTAGAGGAAAAATTGATACGCTTCATGTCAAATTTGACGCCCGTCAGGTAGGCAGGATTATGGCCCAGTCGTTTAAAATCAGTAATACGATCATCTCGTCGCATATACCAGTTAATCGACTCAGCCTGAGCAAGTACCATTTTTGCAATGGCTGTGGCCCAGCTTCCTCCGCCCATTATGGCTATCTTTCCGGGTAGTTTCATATCGAAATTAATAATTAATAATTAAAAATTAAAAGGGGAAAGGAAACTCCTTTCCCTCATTCGATCTTTAATCTTCTTCTTTAATTTTTAATTCTTTAATTCTTAATTTTCTCAATCCAGCCTTCTACGTCGTTTACCGACGGGTTGGTCAGTTCCAGTTTGTATTTCTTGTTAATACCGCAAATGTCCTGGTGCAGTTTTTGCGGATTCACATCTTTCATATCTTCTATTGTATTGTAGCCGGCTTTCTGAATAACGGGTACCCAGTCTTCGGCAATGCCCAGTTCCATATATTTGGCGGGAGCATCTTTCGGAGTGATCTTTTCGGGGCGCATTTGCGGGAAGAACAATACTTCCTGAATATACGACTTACCTGTCATCAGCATAGTAAGACGGTCGATACCAATACCGATACCAGATGTAGGAGGCATACCGAACTGCAGAGCACGCAAGAAGTCTTGGTCGATGAACATTGCTTCATCGTCACCCTTTTCGCTCAGGCGTAACTGATCTTTGAAACGCTCTTCCTGATCGATGGGATCATTCAACTCACTGTACGCATTGGCAAGTTCTTTACCATTCACCATCAATTCAAAACGTTCAGTCAGACCCGGTTTGCTGCGGTGCATCTTGGTCAACGGACTCATTTCAACAGGATAGTCAGTGATGAATGTCGGTTGGATAAAGGTTCCTTCACAGAATTCACCGAATATTTCATCTATCAGCTTACCCTTGCCCATGGTGTCATCAATCTCCATCTTCAGCTCTTTACAGATCTGGCGGATTTCTTCCTCACTCTTGCCATTGAGGTCGTAACCGGTTTTTTTCCTTGATAGCATCCAGGATAGGCAAGCGGCGATATGGTGCCTTGAAACTGATAGTCTTACCGTCGATGGTAGTCTCTTCGCTGCCATTTACAGCAATGCAGATACGTTCCAGCAATTTTTCGGTAAAGCTCATCATCCAATTGTAATCCTTATATTGTACGTAAAGCTCCATACAGGTGAACTCCGGATTATGGTTCTTGTCCATACCTTCGTTACGGAAGTTCTTGCCGATTTCATAAACACCCTCAAAACCACCTACAATCAGACGCTTCAGGTAAAGCTCGGTAGCGATACGCAGATACAGGTCGATATTCAGTGAGTTGTGGTGGGTAATGAACGGGCGGGCGCTTGCTCCACCTGCTATAGATTGCAGAATGGGAGTTTCCACTTCGGTATAGCCGGCTTCATCCAGTACGGCACGCATGGTCTTAATGACAGTGGCACGTTTTAAGAATGTATCTTTTACGCCGTCATTTACAATAAGGTCGACGTAACGTTGGCGATAACGCAGTTCAGGATCTTCAAAAGAGTCATAAGCTACACCGTCTTTGTATTTTACGATAGGCAGTGGCTTGATGGATTTTGCCAATACGGTCAACTTCTGGGCGTGGATACTGATTTCGCCCATCTGAGTACGGAAAACAAAACCTTCGATTCCAATGAAGTCGCCTAAGTCGAGCAGGCGTTTAAATACAGTATTGTAGAGTTCCTTGTCTGCTCCCGGACAGATATCGTCGCGAGTGATATACACCTGAATGCGACCTTTGGAGTCCTGCAATTCAACGAACGAAGCTTTACCCATCACCCGGCGCGTCATCATACGTCCGGCTACGGATACCTTGCGAGGTTCTGCGTCATCTTTAAATTCCGCTTTTATATCTGTAGAGAAAGCATTGGTTACATACTCTGCAGCGGGATAGGGGTCGATGCCCATCGCGCGAAGTTCATTCATACTATTACGTCGAATGATTTCCTGTTCACTTAGTTCTAATACATTCATTTCGTTGTACATTAACACAATTTGGGAGCAAAAATACGAAACATTTTTCATATAATGGCATGAAGAAGGGGAGAATTAGGAAAAGTTTAAAGTCAACGTGTACATTCTCAGTGGAGTGAATGAATTTCTCTTTGAAGTAGCGATAATCTCTTTGTTCTCCTTTTCTTGTTTGCTTATGGGAAAATCAGTACCTTTGCACCCTAAAATAGAGGAATAGGTATTATGACAGGACAAAAGGCACCCACAGCGTTGGGAACAGAACAGATTGGAAAGCTACTGATGCAATATGCCGTACCGGCAATTATCGCTATGACGGCATCTTCTTTATATAATATGGTGGATAGCATTTTTATCGGTCACGGAGTAGGCACAATGGCTATTTCGGGATTGGCGTTGACTTTCCCGTTGATGAATCTGGCTGCGGCGTTCGGTTCGTTGGTAGGAGTTGGAGCTTCCACATTGGTTTCGGTTAAACTGGGACAAAAAGATTACGATACAGCCCAACGTATCTTGGGTAATGTACTGGTGCTAAATATCGTGCTGGGATTGGCATTTACGGTTGTTACGATGATATTCCTCGATCCCATCCTTTACTTCTTTGGGGGTAGTGACGAAACAGTGAAGTACGCCCGCGAATACATGCAGATTATTTTGCTGGGCAATGTTGTCACTCATCTTTATCTTGGCTTAAATGCTGTTCTACGCTCTTCCGGACATCCGCAAAAGGCAATGTACGCCACTATCGCTACAGTAGTCATCAATACGATACTTGACCCTTTGTTTATTTACGGTTTCGACTGGGGGATTCGTGGAGCTGCTATTGCCACCATCATAGCACAGGTTATTTCACTGTTGTGGCAATTCAAGATATTCAGTAACAAAGACGAACTCCTACATTTTCACCGCGGCATTTTCCGCCTGCGTCGTAAGATTGTGATGGATTCGCTTGCTATCGGTATGTCTCCTTTCCTCATGAATCTGGCAGCATGTTTTATTGTAATTGTTATTAATCAGGGGTTGAAGCGCTATGGCGGAGACTTGTCTATCGGTGCATTCGGTATTGTCAACCGCCTGGTATTTATATTCGTAATGATCGTGATGGGATTGAATCAGGGCATGCAGCCTATTGCCGGATATAACTTTGGTGCGCAGCAATATGCACGTGTTTCCCGGGTGCTGAAACTGACTATAATCTTTGCTACGGTTGTCACCACATCCGGTTTCCTGATGGGGATGCTCATACCCGATCTGGTGGTTTCCATATTTACTTCTGACGAAGAACTGATAGCTATTTCGGCACGTGGACTACGTATTGTAGTGATGTTCTTCCCGATAATCGGTTTCCAGATGGTGACGTCGAATTTCTTCCAGAGTATCGGGATGGCGAGCAAGGCTATCTTTTTGTCTCTTACCCGCCAGATGCTTTTCTTGCTTCCGGCACTGATAATTCTACCTCGTTTCTTCGCTGCGGCCGGTGTTTGGTATAGTATGCCGGTTTCCGATTTACTTGCCAGTTTGGTGGCGATGGTGATGTTGGTTAGCCAGTTCCGTAAATTTAAAAGAGGCGAAGGATAGTGTGAAAAACATGCGGTTCGTGGTAAAGTTAGTTATAACCGGAAAATTAGTATAGATTATTTTTTTGTTTCTTTCCTATAAATCCTTACTTTTGCTATTAGTAAACCAATATTTAGATTGAAGCTATGAATAAGAAATTCGTTGTGAACATCGGTCGCCAATTGGGAAGTGGCGGAAAGGAGATAGGGGAGAAGTTGGCAGCCCGTTTGGGTATCGATTTCTATGACAAGGAGTTAATAACTCTGGCTTCCAAGGAGAGCGGTCTATGCCGTGAGTTCTTTGAGAAAGCCGATGAGCGTGCCTCGCAAGGGATTATCGGCGGACTCTTCGGCATGCGTTTCCCTTTTGTGGGAGATGGTGCTTTACCAACCCAGAATTGCCTCAGTAACGATGCGCTTTTCAAGGTGCAGAGCGATGTAATCCGTCAGTTGGCAGCAGAGAAATCCTGCCTTTTTGTAGGTCGTTGTGCTGATTATATACTGCGTGATCATCCTCGTTGTGCCAATATCTTTATTTCCGCTTCGCATGAAGCACGCGTTGCCCGTCTGTGCGCTTCACATCATGTTTCAGAAGAAGAAGCAGAAAATATGATGAATAAGGCTGATAAAAAACGTTCGGAATATTATAACTATTATAGCTATAAGACGTGGGGAGCTGCGGCAACCTATCATCTGTGCATTGATTCTTCCGTGCTGGGGATTGAAAAGACTATCGATTTTATAGAAGATTTTGTGAAACTTAAAATAAAGTGAAACAGAACAATTTCTAACCCGGACCATACCTTCTCCGTATCAAGCCCGTACCAACTCCATACCAAGTCTAAGTGTATAGACATGGTATGGAGTTGGTACGGAGAAAATACGGTTTTGGTAATATGAAGGGGAAAAACAGAATAAAAAAAAGAGAGACTACAATTGCGTAATCTCTCTTTTCTTTTATATCATCTGACATTACATCATTGTCAGCAATATCATCTGTCCCGCCAGAATACGCAGGAACATTGTCAGCGGATAAACCGTAGAGTAACCTACTGCCGGAGCATCATTGCCGGATGCCTGGTTAGCATAAGCTAATGCAGGAGGGTCTGTGTTACTACCGGCAATTAATCCCATCAGGGTGAAGTAATTTACTTTGCAGTAGAAGCGGGCAATCATACCGATAATCAGCAAAGGAATAACAGTGATCAGGAAACCATAGCCTACATACAGCAAACCGGAACCTTCTACCACTGTTTCTACAAAGTGGGCGCCGGCTTCGATACCTACGCTGGCAAGGAAGAGTACGATACCGATTTCACGCAGCATCAGGTTGGCACTCATAGTTGTATAAGTCACCAGTTTCAGCTTATGACCGAAGCGACCGATGAGAATAGCTACTACCAGCGGACCACCTGCCAGACCGAGTTTGACTGGAGTGGGGATGCCCGGAAAAGCGATAGGAAGACTACCCAGCAAGATACCCAGGAAGATACCCACGAAGATAGTCACAATATTAGGCGTATCCAGACGTTTCAGTTGATTACCCAGTACTCCTGCAACACGCTCTACGGCATCTTGCTGGCCAACGACCATTACACGGTCACCTACCTGTAGTATCAGGTTCGGATCAGCAAACAAGGCCATACCGGAACGGTTGATACGGGTTACGTTTACTCCGTACATACTACGGAAATGGAGGCTACCTAATTTTTTACCATTGATTTCGGATTTTGTCACCAATATACGGCGTGAAACCATCGGCATGTCTTGTTTTTCCCAGTCCACCTGAATTTCTTTACCGATGAAAGCGGTTACTGCTTCAGCGTCTTCTTCGGAACATACAATAAATACCTGGTCGCCAATATGGAATTCAGTGTCTTGGTTAGGGATGCTGACGTGTCCCTCGTGACGGATGCGTGAGCATACAAAAGGACGTCCCATAAACTCCTTGATCTGGATGAGCTTTTTTCCATCGATAGATTCGTTGCGGACTTCCAGATGTAACATATGGGGCATATGTTTCATATCAGAAGTCTGAACGGCCAGTTCATCTTCTTCTTTTTTCAGGTTCACCCGGCAGATGTAGCGGACGGCAATGATAGAACCGATGATGCCGACAACACCAAGAGGGTAAGCGCAAGCATATCCCAGTGCGATAGGGTCACCTGTGTAGCTTAACTGATTCAAGGCTTCCTGTGCGGCACCCAAACCCGGAGTATTGGTGACTGCACCGTAAAGGATACCTACTATCATGGGGAGATCGATTCCTCCGTCGATGAAGTAAATGCCCAAAGCTACTGCAATATTCAGTACAACTATACCTACTGCAAGCATGTTCAGGGTCATTCCACCTTTTTTAAAAGAAGAAAAGAATGACGGTCCTACTTGCAGACCGATACAGAATACAAATAAAATTAACCCGAATTCGCGGATAAAGTGCAAAATGTGTGTCTCACCCGTAAAACCGAAATGTCCCATCAGAATACCAGTGAAAAGCACAAATGTGACACCCAGTGATATCCCGAAAATTTTAATCTTACCCAAAAGCACGCCGACAGATATTACGAATGCATACAAGCATACAATATGGGCGACGGAGGCAGGGTCCCATAACAAACTCTCTAACCAATCCATAGTTACTTTTGTTTATCTTTTTTATTAGCTTATTGAATTTCCGCGCAAAGGTAGGCATTAAAAGGGAGGTGGCAAAGGGTTTGCTGGAGTTTTTCTTTTGGAATATAGGTAAAGGTGTCAGAGGCTAATTGGGTAGTATGCAAGGATATTAGTTTATACTCTAAAATGTAAAGTGTACTTTGCAATCATGTATATACATACGAAAATCATACTTGCAGAATGTCATTTCTCCATGCGAATTTTACTTAAAAGACCTTGTATTATTAAGTTATTGAGTATATTTGCGAATCCTATTCTAGACAAATAGGTAAATGAAGAGATTACTTATTATCTTTATTAATTATAAAATAAACTATGGCAGACAGTAAAGAAAAACTCTTCTCGGACTTTGCTCCCACCACCACCGAACAGTGGATGGAGAAAGTAACAGCTGACCTGAAAGGCGCTGATTTTGAGAAGAAACTCGTTTGGAAAACAAACGAAGGATTCAAGGTAAAACCTTTCTACCGCATGGAAGACCTCGAAGAATTGAAAACGACGAATGCACTTCCCGGTGAATTCCCTTATCTCAGAGGTACCAAGAAAGACAACAACGAGTGGCTTGTTCGCCAGGAAATTAAAGTGGAATGCCCTAAGGAAGCCAATGCGAAAGCACTGGACATCCTGAATAAAGGTATCGATTCACTGGCTTTCCGTGTAAAGGCAAAAGAACTCAATGCCGAATACATCGAGACTTTGCTTGAGGGAATCTGCGCTGAGTGTGTAGAACTGAACTTCTATACTTGTCAGGGACACGTGGTAGCACTTGCAGAGCTTTTGGTGGCTTACTTCCAGAAGAAAGGTTACGACTTGGCGAAGTTGCAGGGTTCCATTGGTTATGATTTCTTCGACAAGATGCTGGCAAAAGGCAAAGAAAAGGGTGATATGGTGCAAACAGCCAAAGCTCTGATTGAAGCAACTACTGCTCTGCCGAAATACCGTGTACTGAATGTGACAGCTTTGACGCTGAACAATGCCGGAGCATACATTTCCCAGGAACTGGGCTATGCTCTTGCTTGGGGTAATGAATATATGAATCAACTGACAGAAGCAGGAGTTCCTGCTGCTCTTGTTGCCAAGAAGATTAAATTCAACTTTGGTATCAGCTCTAATTACTTCCTTGAGATTGCTAAGTTCCGTGCTGCCCGTATGTTGTGGGCAAACATCGTAGCTTCTTATGATGCCGATGCTCAATGTGCTGCCAAAATGCACATACATGCTGAGACTTCTACGTTCAACCTTACTTTATTTGATGCTCATGTAAATCTGTTGCGTACGCAGACAGAGGCTATGAGTGCTGCACTGGCAGGTGTGGATTCAATGACAGTAACTCCGTTCGATAAGACTTACGATGCTCCGAATGAATTTTCGGAACGTATGGCACGCAACCAGCAATTGTTGCTGAAAGAGGAGTCCCACTTCGATAAAGTGATTGACCCTGCTGCCGGTTCTTACTATATTGAAAATCTGACTGTGTCCATTGCTAAACAAGCTTGGGAACTTTTCCTGGCTGTTGAAGAGGAAGGTGGCTTTTATGCTGCTGTAAAAGCAGGTACGGTGCAGGCAGCTGTGAACGAAAGTAACAAGGCTCGTCATAAAGCTGTTGCTCAACGTCGCGAAGTGTTGCTGGGTACGAATCAGTTCCCGAACTTTAATGAGAAGGCAGGCGAGAAGAAACCATTGGAAGCTACTTGCTGCTGTGGTGGTCATGATACTTGTGAAAAAGATGTGGCTACACTCAACTTTGACCGTGCTGCCAGTGAATTCGAAGCATTACGCCTCGAAACAGAAGCTTCAGGCAAGCGTCCGAAAGCCTTTATGCTGACTATCGGTAATCTGGCTATGCGTCAGGCACGTGCTCAGTACTCTTGTAACTTCCTGGCTTGTGCCGGATATGAGGTTGTTGATAACCTGGGCTTCCCGACTGTAGAAGCTGGTGTGGAAGCTGCGATGGCTGCTAAGGCTGATATCGTGGTACTTTGTTCCAGTGATGATGAATATGCAGAATACGCTGTTCCGGCTTTCAAGGCTCTGAATGGTCGTGCTATGTTTATCGTAGCCGGTGCTCCTGCTAATATGGACGAGCTGAAAGCTGCCGGTATCGAGAACTTCATCCATGTTCGTGTCAACGTACTGGAAACATTAAAGGAATACAACGCTAAACTTTTGAAGTAAGATGAGAAAAGATTTTAAAAACTTAGATATATATGCCGCATTCAAGCCCGCTAACGGTGCTGAGTGGCAAAAGGCTAACGGCATCCATGCTGATTGGAAAACGCCGGAACACATTGAAGTGAAGCCTGTTTATACAAAAGAAGACCTGGAAGGCATGGAACATTTGGGCTATGCTGCCGGTCTGCCTCCTTATCTGCGCGGTCCGTACTCAGTGATGTACACACTACGCCCTTGGACAATCCGTCAGTATGCCGGATTCTCTACAGCTGAAGAATCAAATGCATTCTACCGTCGTAATCTGGCTTCCGGACAGAAAGGTTTGTCTGTAGCCTTCGACTTGGCTACACATCGCGGCTACGACCCTGACCATGAACGTGTGGTAGGTGATGTGGGCAAGGCCGGTGTATCTATCTGCTCACTGGAGAATATGAAGGTTCTTTTCGATGGTATTCCTTTGAACAAGATGTCTGTGTCCATGACTATGAATGGTGCTGTTCTTCCAATTCTGGCATTCTATATCAATGCCGGTCTGGAACAAGGTGCTAAATTGGAAGAAATGGCAGGTACTATCCAGAATGACATCCTGAAAGAATTCATGGTGCGTAATACTTATATTTATCCGCCTGCATTCTCCATGAAGATCATATCCGATATTTTCGAATATACTTCTCAGAAGATGCCGAAGTTCAACTCTATCTCTATCTCCGGTTACCACATGCAGGAAGCGGGAGCTACGGCAGACATTGAGTTGGCTTATACGTTGGCCGACGGTCTTGAATACCTTCGTGCCGGTGTTGCCGCAGGCATAGATATCGATGCTTTTGCTCCGCGTTTGTCTTTCTTCTGGGCTATCGGTACCAATCACTTTATGGAAATTGCCAAGATGCGTGCGGCTCGTATGCTTTGGGCAAAGATCGTGAAACAGTTCAATCCGAAGAATCCGAAATCACTGGCTTTGCGTACACACTCCCAGACTTCCGGTTGGTCGTTGACTGAACAGGATCCGTTCAATAATGTAGGCCGTACTTGTATCGAGGCTATGGCTGCAGCTTTGGGACATACCCAGTCTCTGCATACCAATGCTCTTGATGAGGCTATCGCATTGCCGACAGACTTCTCTGCCCGTATTGCCCGTAATACTCAGATTTATATCCAGGAAGAAACTTATATCTGTAAGAACGTTGACCCATGGGGAGGTTCTTATTATGTAGAGTCTCTGACAAACGAACTGGCTCACAAGGCTTGGGAGCTTATTCAGGAAGTAGAAAAACTGGGTGGTATGGCAAAGGCTATCGAAACTGGTATTCCTAAGATGCGTATCGAAGAAGCTGCTGCGCGTACACAGGCTCGTATCGACTCCGGTTCTCAGACTATCGTTGGTGTGAATAAATATCGTCTGGAGAAAGAAGCTCCGATTGATATCCTCGAAATCGACAATACGGCTGTTCGTCTGGAACAGATTGAAAACCTGAAACGTTTGAAAGAAGGACGTAACGAAGCTGAAGTGCAGAAAGCCCTCGAAGCTATTACCAAATGCGTGGAAACCAAGGAAGGCAATTTACTGGAACTGGCAGTAGAAGCTGCCCGTGTTCGCGCTACATTGGGAGAAATCTCTTATGCTTGTGAAAAAATTGTAGGACGTTATAAAGCAGTAATCAGAACTATATCAGGCGTGTATTCATCAGAAAGTAAAAACGACAGCGACTTCAAGCGTGCTTGCGAATTGGCCGAGAAGTTTGCGAAGAAAGAGGGACGTCAGCCCCGTATTATGGTTGCCAAAATGGGTCAGGACGGTCACGACCGTGGCGCTAAAGTAGTTGCGACCGGATATGCCGACTGTGGTTTCGACGTGGATATGGGACCGTTGTTCCAGACGCCTGCCGAAGCTGCCCGCGAAGCTGTTGAAAACGACGTTCATGTAGTGGGCGTATCTTCATTGGCTGCCGGACACAAGACACTGGTTCCGCAGATCATTGACGAACTGAAGAAGCTGGGCCGTGAGGATATCATCGTAATTGCAGGTGGTGTAATTCCTGCACAGGACTATGATTTCTTGTATAAAGCTGGTGTAGCTGCTATCTTTGGTCCCGGAACTCCGGTTGCCAAAGCTGCTTGTCAGATTCTGGAAATCTTGATGGACGAAGAATAAATCTTTATTCATATAATTTTAGAGAGGCAGGGTGTTGTATTAATATCCTGCCTCTCGCATTTTAAGTATATAGAGATAAAATTAGTTGGTTTTTAATGTCATATTAATCTTTTCTTTAATCACTCCGGTGGATATTTGCGACATCATTTCTTTGATATCCGTAATCTAATTAATTGATGTAGCATGAAAAAATTATTACTTCTTTTTATCTCAGCTTTATTAGCTGTAAGTGTGCAGGCACAATCGAGTGATAAGCCTGGTAACTGGAAACTGATTGTGTCGGATGAATATCCGGCGGATGACGTCGGTGTGGCAACGTATGACGTTGTAGCTGACTTTGGAGCAGATCCTACCGGAGTGAAAGACTCGTGGAGTATTTTCCAAACAGCACTTAATAAACTCGGTGAGAACAGGCGTGGCGGTGTGCTTTTTGTTCCTGCCGGCCGTTATCGTATTACCGGAAAACTTTATATTCCTACAGGTGTGACGCTGCGTGGCGAATGGAAACGGCCGACCAAAGGAGTAGCCATACAGGGAACCATTCTGATGGTAGACAATGCCGGGGGAGATGAACTTGAGTCGAAATCTTTCATTACCATGGAGCCTTCCACTGCCTTGACCTATCTTTCCATTTGGTACCCACACCAGAATCCGGATCATATAAAGCCCTATCCGCCGACAGTGCTTTATGGCCGTGATGGTGTGTGGGGTAATGAATATTGTAATGTCCGTCATGTAACATTGGTGAATTCTTACAGCGGCATTATCCTTTCCAGAAAGAACGGTGGCGGTTGCCCTAATATCTATGATGTATATGGAACCCCACTGAGTCGTGGTATTGAGATTGATAACATAGCTGACGTCGGTCGTTTTGAGCAGATATACTTTTCTCCTGATTATTGGGCAGGTTCAGGGCTTGAAGGGGCACCGAAAGCAGGTTCCGCTTTCACAGATTGGATCTATCAAAATGGGGTAGGTATAACAATGCGTCGTAATGACTGGTCTTACACCTGTTTCGTCGATGTCGAAGGATATAATTGTGGTTTTAAGACCGGAAATAGCATGTCCGGTGACGGCAATCCGAACGGTCATAATTACAGCTTTCATCTGAAAGACTGCCAGACTGGTATTCATGTTGATGGCAGTTCTTCCTCCGGTATTATGTTTACTCGCGTAGAGATGGAGAATTGTGAAAATGGTATCGTTGTATCTTCTGCCGACGGACCTGTTCAGCTTTACGGATGTGAAATATCCGCTCGTGAGAATGCTGTACTTATGGAATCCGGTTCTTCTTCTCGCTTGATGATGGAGCAATGTACTGTAAAAGGGGGAGCGGTGAATAGTATGTCAGGTGATTTTGTCGCTTCAGATTGTGACTTCAATAATACTACTCCGCAAGTTTTCATAGGTTCGGATGCACGTTGCATTCTTAAGGGTAACCGCTTCGCAAAGAAAGCAGATGTTCAAAACAATTCGCTGTTTGAATGTCATATAGATCACACAGCTCTGACAGAGAGGAGCAAGCTGCCGGAATTTCCTGACTTGCGTGTGCCTGAAACAAAACCTGCCCGTGTGGTGCTTTATAATGTCCTCGATTTCGGTATTGAACCTTTCGTTGTGCCTTTCAATTCTTCTACGAATACGCAGAGTATCCAAAATGCGATCCGCAATGGCCTTAACAGTGCGAAGGATGCTACTGCAGCTATACAAAGTGCCCTGGATAAAGCCAAAGCTGATGGGGGTGGTATTGTCTATCTTCCCGGCGGGCGGTATAAGATGCTCGGGACTCTTACTGTGCCTACCGGAGTAGAACTACGTGGTGCAGCCGATTTCGGGAGTATTCCCCGTGGGCACGGAACCATTTTTGAGGTATATGCCGGTAAAGGACAGCCTTCTGGAGAATCATTCTTGAAACTTGAAGCCGGTAGTGGTGTTCGTGGAATATCCATTAATTATCCTGAACAACTCTCTTCCATGTTGCCTGCGATGGCACAGTATCCGTACACCATTCAGGGGAAGGGGAAAGATATCTATATTGTCAACGTCGGCATACGTGCAGCTTGGAACGGACTGGATTTGTTCAGTAACAAGTGCGATAACCACTATGTGGACTATCTGGCAGGACATGCTTTCAAGAATGTGATTCGTATAGGCGGAGGTTCGCAAGGCGGTATGGTTAATAACATGCAGTTCAATACCATTGTCTATGCTTGTGGTGCTGAAACAAAATTTGGATCTTGGTCTAATAATGCCGATGCTGATAATGGCAAGGCATACGATCAGAATATGAAGGAACTTCGTTTTATTACGGTGGAAGACTGTACGGATGAGATTCTTTACAATGATTTCCATTACGGAGGATACGAGGGTATTGTGTTCGATAAGTCCGGTGCAGGCAGGGCTGCTTCTGGAAAGGCACTTGGGCTTGGTATAGACGGTTCGATGAATTCTGCCATGTTCAATGCGCTGGGCAGTGCAGGTTTTCCGCTGGTGAATACGCAGTTAGTTGCCCTTGAAGCAAAGAGTACTGCTTTTCCTGATACCCGTTACATTACTTTGGGTGAAACATTTACAGGAAATGCTGAGTTTTATGGCATAGACCTTTGGGGAGGACCCAAACATTCGACTGTTATTAATAATGGGAACTTGGTATTGAATCTGGCCAATTTTTCGACTACCGGTAACGTTTATCATTTCTATTTGCCTAAATCAACCGGAAAGGCCAGGATGCACAATGCAGTAGTAAATATGAAGTCTGACGCCAGTATTGCTAATTCAAGTCATGAGAAGCAGGCATTTGTCGGTGCCAGTGTCCTCGACGTAGAATCGTGGAGGATTAAGTTGATGGGTGAATGGGATTGCAATCTCACGCTTACCCCCGTTTTTGAGGCTACCGATGCCTTGTTGAGCCGTACTAAGTGGAGTATTACCGCCAATGTGAACAATGGAAACGCCCGTAATGCCATTGACAATAATGTATCCACGCGATGGGATACAGGACAGTCACAAAAAGCTGGTCAGATGGTTACTGTGAATATGAATGCAGCCAATAAGCTGAACAGAATAATTTTGGATTCTTCAAAAAGTCCCGGTGACGGTCCTGCCGGTTACGAACTGTATGTGAAGAATGGCGCTAACGCTGACTGGAAACTTGTAGCTGAAGGGAAAAACGGTACTTCCGTCCTGATTATCGGTTTCCCGGAAGAGACAGCAACACATTTCAAAATTATCCAGACCGGGACGAAGGGCGGATATTGGTCTATCCACGAGCTCTATGCGGCATTGGTGGACGATACTCCTACAAGTATATCACCTGAGGTCATAGAATCAGCCGGAGAGATTTATTATTATGACGGTCGGTTGGCTTGGAGTGGATTGAAGAGCGATGTAGACAATCAAGTTGAAATCATTGATTTGTCGGGACGACGCATATTATCACAGCAAGTGAATACTAATTCCTTGCAATTATCCGGCATGCAAGGCGGGTTCTATATTGTGGTGGTCAGTGATGGCACGAATGTGTTGCGGAAGAAACTGTTCTTTAAAGATTGAGGATTTGGAGCTGGTTCTTTAAAGATGTTTTCTGTTAATGGTTTGTATATCAACATTTTGTATTTACATTCTATTTACGCTGTAGTGTAAAAGCGTTTACCGCAGGATGTAACGACCTTTACCGCCTATTGTAACGCTCTTTACCTCGGTATGTAACGACCTTTACCTCGGCGTGTAAATGGAGTTACCATTTGGGGTAAACCAAGTTACCGTGAAAAGAAACAGCCGTACCCTCGTTAGGTGAAAGTGATTCACCTGCTGGGGTACGGCTGTTCGTTTGTAAGATGTGGTTGCCCATCCGTTGTATGCCGGACGACAGTAGCCTTGCTACCAGTTGTATTCTTCTACATAGCTATCGAAATACTCTTCCTGTTGTAAGCCCAACTTCCTGGCCAGTGCCATCACTTTTTGTTGTTCGGCAGGCGAGAGTAAAGTTTCTCCTTTCCGTTTCTGATAATATCGTCTGATTCCCCAGTTGCCAATCAGCCCGTAGCGGAATGTTCCTGACGCACTGACAGCCAATGCTTCCGTGGTGCGGACAAAACCTTTGGCATAGCGCACTTTTTGGTTGGAACGGTAATATTCGCATTTCCCTGCCATGGCTTCAATTGTTTTCGGGTTCAGTGTAGGCGGAAAAGTAACGCTTGCCGGTGTATGAGTGTATGCAATCCGGCGTAGGCAAGTGTCGGCATGAGGGCAATCTGCTGCTGCGCACAGACCAAAGTTATGGGGAACTTTTGAATAATCGAATGATTCTTTTTCCATTGTGTTTTCTTTTAATTAGTAATCATCATGCAAAGGTACGATATTAATTTCTTTCCTTCTTCTCTTTTTTGTACCTTTGCTCCGCTAAAAGAATAATGAATGATAGTTTGTATTGCCGAAAAGCCCTCTGTGGCGCGTGATATAGCTGATGTATTAGGAGCGAAAGATAGAAGAGACGGCTATATCGAAGGAAACGGATACCAGGTGACCTGGACATTCGGTCACCTCTGTACACTCAAGGAACCGCACGAATATACCCCGAACTGGAAATCATGGAGCTTGGGAAGCTTGCCCATGATACCACCGCGTTTCGGAATAAAACTGATCAGTAACCCTACTTATGAAAAGCAATTCCATACGATAGAGACTCTTATGCAGAAAGCCGACATGATCATAAACTGTGGTGATGCCGGGCAGGAAGGAGAGTTAATTCAGCGTTGGGTGATGCAGAAAGCCGGTGCACGTTGTCCGGTAAAGCGTCTGTGGATTTCATCCTTGACGGAAGAAGCCATTCGGGAGGGTTTTGCCAAATTGAAAGATCAGAAAGAGTTCCAACCGCTTTATGAGGCAGGATTAAGTCGCGCAATAGGCGACTGGTTATTGGGAATGAATGCCACACGTCTTTATACTATGAAGTATGGGCAGAATAAGCAGGTACTTTCTATTGGTCGTGTGCAGACACCTACATTGGCACTGATTGTAAACCGACAGTTGGAAATAGCGAACTTTGTGCCCAAGCAATATTGGGAATTGAAGACAGTGTATCGGGATACGACATTCTCTGCTATCATCAGGAAGAGCGAAGAAGAATTGGTTCTGGAAGCTGAAAAGAACAAGGAGGCAATTGCTGCCGGGAAGAAACCCAAAAAGGAAGAAGAGAATAGAGGTATTGATCCTATTGCCAACCAGGAACAGGGTATGGCACTGCTGGAACAGATCAGGAATTCTCCTTTTATGATTACGGATGTAACCAAGAAGGAAGGAAAAGAAGCTCCCCCCCGTTTGTTTGACTTGACTTCCTTACAGGTGGAATGTAATAAGAAGTTTGCTTATTCTGCCGATGAGACATTGAAAATCATCCAGTCATTATATGAAAAGAAAGTGGCTACCTATCCTCGTGTAGATACCACCTTTCTGAGTGATGACATTTATCCGAAATGTCCGGGTATCTTGAAGGGTTTGCGTGATTATGCAACATTTACAACACCTTTGGATGGGACCACTTTATTGAAGTCAAAGAAGGTATTCGATAATTCAAAGGTAACAGATCACCATGCCATTATTCCTACCGGGCAATATTCGCAGAACCTGACAGACATGGAGCGCCGTGTATTCGACTTGATAGCCCGTCGATTCATAGCTGTATTCTATCCCGATTGTAGGTTCGCTACTACTACCGTACTGGGCGTAGTGGAAGAAATAGAATTCAAGACTACCGGAAAACAGATTTTGGAACCTGGTTGGAGAGTTATATTCGGAACTCCGGGTGCACAGTCACAGGAAGAAAAAGATCCGGGAGATGAAGAAAATGTATTGCCGGCTTTTTGTGAAAGGTGAAAGTGGTCCTCATGTACCCGATTTATATGAGAAATGGACACAACCTCCCCGTCCTTATACTGAAGCTACTTTACTGCGTGCTATGGAAACAGCGGGTAAGTTGGTGGATAACGATGAATTGAGGGATGCATTGAAAGAGAATGGAATCGGTCGTCCGTCTACGCGTGCCGCTATTATTGAGACTTTATTTAAACGTAATTATATCCGCAAAGAGAAGAAGAACCTGATAGCTACACCTACAGGAGTCGAGCTTATCCAGATTATCCATGAAGAGTTATTGAAATCTGCCGAACTAACGGGTATTTGGGAAAAGAAACTTCGTGAGATTGAGAAAAAGACCTATGATGCTGCACAATTTCTTGAGGAATTGAAACAGATGGTTTCTGAGGTTGTGATGAGTGTGCTTTCAGATAATAGCAATCGTCATATTACTATTGTGCAGGCGGTGGAGGAAGTATCCAGTGGTAGTAAGAAGCGGGGTGGAAAGGCGGTAAAAGAGAAAGATGCTGCCAAGCCTAAACGCCAAAGTAAACCGCGCAAGAAGGTTGTGGAAACAAATGCTGCTGGCACTTCTCAAATACAATCTATTGAGGGACAAACTTGCCCATTGTGTGGCAAAGGAACCATAATCAAGGGGAAAACGGCTTATGGTTGCTCGGAGTGGAAGAACGGATGTACTTTCCGTAAACCATTTGAATAAATGATGGTCATACAATAATCAGTCGACTTTTCAGTTTATATGAATGATAACTTGTGAGGCATGAAATTATATAAACTGTTTTTATTTTTTCTTTGTGCTATCTTATTTCTCACTTCCTGTGGAGTGGGGCGGAGTCTGCGTCAGGCAGAGCAAAGTTATGCCCGTGGAGAATACTTTGATGCTGCACGCCATTACAAAACGGCCTATACCCGTACTCCTCCCAAAGATCGTTCGCAACGAGGTGTGCTTGCCTATAAACAAGGTAACTGCTACCGCCGTATCAATTACACGTTGAAGGCTAAAGCCGCCTATATGAATGCCGTCCGTTATCGCCATCCGGATACTCTTTCTCATTTTTATCTGGCGGAGATGCTTCGTAAGAATGGCGAATATGCTGCTGCCATACCTTATTATGAGAATTATCTTGCTTATGCACAGAACCAGTCTGATATAAAAAGGCGTAAAGATTCCTTGGCGCATATAGGAATTGCTTCTTGTCTGCTGGCACAGGAGTGGAAAAAAAATCCTACCCGTCATATTGTAAAGCGTATCCCTATTCTTGTTTCTCGCCGTAGTGATTATTCTCCCATGTATGCGGGTAATGATCCTGATATCCTATATTTAACTTCTACCCGTAACGAGGCCAAAGGTGCCGATCTGAATGGTATTACCGGCATGAAAAGTGCTGATATATTCCACTCCAAACGAAATGAAAAGAAGCAATGGCAAAAGCCTGAACCGCTTGCTTCGGAAGTAAACAGTGAATTCGAAGAAGGGGCTTGTTCTTTTTCGGCAGATGGTAAAACGATGTATTTCACTCGTTGCCGGACATTGCCCAATGCACCGGCTTATGCAGAGATATATGTTTCTCAACGTGCCGGGGCAGAGTGGGGGGAGTCCTCAGAAGTGTGCAATCCTGAATGATACCCTTTCTTCTGTTGCCCACCCTGCATTATCTCCTGCAGGTGATTATCTATATTTCGTATCTGATATGCCAGGTGGACAGGGAGGGTTGGATTTATGGCGTATCAACGTGACTCGTGATGGTTTCGGTTATGTCGATAACCTGGGGCCTGAAATTAATACTTCCGGTGATGAAATGTTTCCCTCTTTTGCACCGGATGGTACCCTGTATTTCTCTTCCACCGGACATCCCGGCATGGGTGGTCTGGATATCTTTCGTGCTGTGCCGGATAGCCTGACGGGGCGTTGGCATATTGAGAATATGAAATTTCCGGTAAATTCACAAAGTGATGATTTTGGTATGACGTTCGAGCCGGGTGCGCCCAATCGGGGTTTTTTCTCTTCTAACCGGGGAGATGCCCGTGGCTGGGATCACATTTACAGTTTTGAGCTTCCGGAGGTACATCATATCTTGAAAGGATTGGTTTATGATAAAGAGGGGGATGTACTTTCTGATGCGCTGGTTACTTTGGTGGGAGAGGATGGTACTTATATGAAGATCAATGTGAAGAAGGATGGAACTTTTACTCAGGAACTTACACCAGGATGCCGTTATGCCTTGCTTGCTTCTTGTCGTGGTTATCTGAATGACAAAGAGGAGTTGATGACGGAAGATGTTAATGAGGATCGCCATTATGAACTTGAGTTTCCTTTATCTTCCATTACCCGTCCTGTACTGATAGAGAATATCTTTTATGAGTTTGACCGGGCTGACCTGACTCCGGAATCTACAGTAGCCTTGGATGAGTTGATACAATTGCTAAATGATAATCCGAATGTTACTATCGAACTCTCCGCACATTGTGATTATAAAGGGAATGATGATTATAATCTCCGTCTTTCGCAGCGTCGTGCAGAATCTGTAGTACGCTATTTAATTAAAGGAGGCATTGATTCGGAACGTCTCACGCCGAAAGGGCATGGGGAGCAACAGCCTAAGACAGTAACTAATTTTACTCTGAAATCTGCACCTTTTTTGAAGGTGGGAGATGTATTGACAGAAGAGTTTATAAAAAATCTCCCACTGGAACAGCAGGAGATTTGTAATGCTATTAATCGTCGCACAGAATTTAAAGTGTTGCGAACCACGTATCAATGAGTTACAAGCTACGAGTTACAAGCTACAAGTACTATGCAGTAACGATAGCGCAGTACTCGTAACTTGTAACTTGTAGCTCGCAGCTTGTAACTCGTAGCTAATACCTTAAATGGAATTCAACGACTGCTTCGATTCCTTTTCGGAAAATATCCAATGGAAAGTTCTCATTTGGTGAATGGATAGCATTTGATTCCAGTCCGAATCCCATAAGTACAGTCTTGATTCCAAGTACTTGCTCGAATGTGGAGATGATAGGAATACTTCCTCCCCGGCGTACTGCAAGTGGTTTCTTTCCGAATGCTTTTTCAAAACCTTTCTCGGCAGCCTGATAGGCTGGAAGGCTAATTGGGCATACATAGCCCTGTCCTCCATGCATGGGTGTCACTTTTACCTGTACGGTATCCGGAGCGATGCTTAGGATATAATCTGCAAACATTTGGGAAATCTTGTGATGATCCTGATGGGGAACCAGGCGACAAGAAACTTTGGCTGTGGCTTTTGAGGGAAGTACTGTCTTGGAACCTTCGCCGGTATATCCGCCCCAAATGCCACAAACGTCGAAAGAGGGACGGCAACTGTTACGCTCCAGAGTGCTGTATCCTTTTTCTCCGGATAGCTCTTTTACGCCAATGGCTGCCTTATATTTTTCTTCATCGAAAGGAATATGGGTGATCATGTCACGTTCCGCCTGTGGAACTTCTTCTACATCATCGTAGAAACCGGGCACTGTGATACGTCCATCGGCATCTACTACTTTGGCAATCATTCCACATAATACATTAATGGGATTGGCAACGGCACCTCCGAAATGTCCAGAGTGTAAGTCACGGTTAGGGCCGGTTACTTCAATTTCCCAGTATGCCAGTCCGCGAAGACCAGTAGTCAGTGAGGGCAGGTCGGCACCCAACATACTGGTATCCGATACCAGAATAATATCTGCTTTTAATAATTCTTTATGCTCCTCACAGAAAGCTTCCAGACTGGGTGAACCGATTTCTTCTTCACCCTCAAAGATGAATTTGACATTGTTCTTAAGCATGCCATGTTTCACCAGATATTCGAATGCCTTTACTTGTATAAATGATTGTCCTTTGTCGTCATCGGCACCACGGGCCCAAATGTGCCCATCGCGGATTTCCGGTTCAAAGGGGTTGCTTTTCCATAGCTCCAACGGTTCTGCCGGCATTACATCATAATGTGCATATACCAAAACTGTCTTTGCTGCCGGGTCTACTATCTTTTGCCCGAAAACAATCGGATTGCCTTTCGATGGCATTACCAGTGCTTCGTCTGCACCTGCTTCAAGCAATAGTTGTGCCCAGCGCTCTGCACAAGCCAACATGTCGTCATGATGTTCAGGTTTTGCACTGATACTTGGGATACGGATGAGGCTGAACAAGTCTTCCAGCATCTTCGATTCATTCTCTGAGATGTATTTCTGTATTTCGTTCATAAATATATATATATGATAAGGTGATAGGGTGATAAGATGATAGGGTGATAAAATGATAAGATGATAGGGTGATGTCACTTTATCATCCTATCACTTTACCACTTTATCATTCTTATAACTGTGTAGTACGGTCAATCAGATAAAAATCCAGTATTGTCAAGGCAGCCATAGCTTCTACTATAGGCACTGCGCGTGGCAAAACGCATGGATCATGACGACCGCGGGCTTTCAATGTTGTATCTACGCCATCTATATTGACTGTATGTTGCTCCATCAATACAGTAGCTACCGGTTTAAAGGCAACCCGGAAGAAGATGTCCTGTCCGTTACTTATACCGCCTTGGATACCACCGGAATGATTGGTTTTCGTTTCAATGCGTCCGCAGTTATTGAAGAATACATCATTCTGCTCTGAGCCTTTTTGTTTCAGACCTTTAAATCCGTCACCGTATTCAAATGCTTTAGCTGCATTGATGCTGAGCATACCGGAAGCAAGAGCTGCATGTAACTTACCGAATACGGGTTGGCCTAATCCGATGGGGCATCCTTTGATGACACAGGTCACTACGCCGCCAATGGTATCACCTTCTCCTTTGGTCTTGAAAATAAGTTCCTCCATTTCTTTTGCCTTTACCGGATCCGGACAGCGTACTGGATTCGTTTCTATTAAATCAAGATCATAAGCAGTATAATTCTCTTCCAGACGGATTGGTCCTACCTGCGAGGTATATGCTGTGATTTTTACACCCAGTTGACGGAGTGCCTGTTTGGCAAGGGCACCTGCCACTACGCGCGAAATGGTTTCGCGTGCTGATGAGCGACCGCCGCCACGATAATCACGGATGCCATATTTCACCTTATAAGTATAGTCAGCATGCGAAGGACGGTATACCTCCTTCATATTATCATAATCACTGGAATGCTGATTCTCATTCCACACAATGAATCCAATGGGACATCCTGTTGATTTGCCTTCAAAGATACCTGAAAGGAATTCTACTTTATCGCCTTCTTTCCGGGCCGTAGTAATAAGAGACTGTCCGGGACGACGACGGTCCAGTTCCGCTTGCACGAAATCCATGTCAATGCGGATGCCCGCGGGAAATCCATCTATGACGCCTCCGATGCCTTTACCATGTGACTCCCCAAAGCTGGTAAGGCGGAGAATGTTGCCGAATGAGTTGAACATAATCTTTTGCTTTAATGGTTTATGTATAAGGTTTATTCATGCCAAATCCTTTGAATAAAAGCTTTTGGTTGCATAAAGATAACAAATAGTTATGGATTTTTCTCATGAAGAGGGAGAAATATTATATTTTTTATGGAATGATGAGTTCTCTTCTCTGAACAAAAGAACTCTTTGGCTGTTGAAACAAGTTGTCTCATAGTAAGATACAAATAGATAGAATCTACTTTGTTAATAAAGTCAAATAGCAGACAAACGCTGAAACACAAAGCACTATTGCTTAAAAAAAGAACATTTCAGTTTTAGAATAGACCTTGTTTGATATTATAAAAAGCCGTTATTTTGCACCCTGAAAGCTATAAAAGAAGATATGCCTACCCAGCGATGGGAAGCTGTTATTATTAAAAAAAAAAAATATGAAGAAGAATTTATTTTATTTGTTCGCATTGATTTGCTCAATGAGTTTGTTTACGGCTTGTAGCAATGATGATGATCCTGATTACACTCAGGTGATTGAGAATGAAATTGCTGGTGAATACAAAGGTGCACTGGATATCAGTCTTGATGGTATTCCCGTAGCGAAAGATTTGCCGAAAAATGTTACGATTGCCAAAGTGAATGGTAATACAATCAGTTTGGAATTGAAAGATTTTAATTTCAGTGGATTGAATCTTGGTACTATAAAATTGGAGAAATGTGTTTTGACTGAGTCGAATGGTACTTATATTTTTACCGGAAACCAGAAGTTGGATTTGACGGCTAGTAGTATTGGGGTATGCGATGTAACTGTGACAGGAACAACGCTTCAAAATGAAACTACCGTAAATTTGGATATTGCTGTTCCGACATTAGGACAGACAGTAAAGGTGCTTTATAAGGGTAGTAAACTGAAAGGTAATGAAAGTGGCGAGGCAAAGATTACTTCTTTTATTTTCGATAGAAATGTGGCTGAAGTAGATTCATTAGTTCTTAGCACGAAGATTGACGAGGTTGCCAAGACAATTTCTATTGTAGTGGTTGATACAGCAAAGAATGAATATTTGACAGCTCTTGTGCCGACTATTGAGGTGTCTAATGGTGCTACGTTGGTTCCAGGTAGCAAGGTTGCTCAGGATTTTTCTAATGGAAATCAGGTAAGTTATACTGTGGTTGCTGAGGATGGAACGGTGGCTACTTATGTTGCTTCTGTATCTTCAAAATTATTTGTTGCGGATTTTGAAGAATGGATTGCTGGTGTAGAAGGACAAAAGCCGGAAATGACATTCTATGAACCGACGGGATGGTCTTCAAGTAATACGGGAGCTCATTTCTTGAAAGCATTTGGTTTAGCCGAGAGCTATGTAGTAATGTCTACTGAGGATGCGCATTCTGGGGAAAAGGCTGCTTTGATTCAGTCTATTGATACTAAAGGACAGGATTTGTGGCTTGCTAAGGCTCCGAAAGTAACAACTGGTACTTTGTTTTTAGGTAAGTTCATCACAGATGCTTCAAGTACGTTGAATAGTACGAAATTTGGAGTCCCTTATTCTAATAAACCTGTAGCTTTAAAGGGGTGGTACAAATATACACCAGGTGAGATATATTATTTGGTAACAAAAGAACCGTATGATCAAAACTGCCATAAAGAATTTGTTGTTGATGAAAATAAAACGGATGAATTTGCCATCAGTGTGGTGTTATACGAAACGGAACAATATGATTTGGAGGGATGGACAGACTGTTTGACTGGTGTCGCTAACGCAGAAAATAATATTTATACTTCAAGTCGCATTGCTGCTATTGCTCAATTGACAGGTGGAATTCAGGCTGATTGGAAGAATTTTGAGCTTCCTCTGGAATGGAAAAAAGAGTTTGATGCCAATAAGAAGTATCGAATGACGATAGCTTGTTCTTCCAGCAAGGATGGTGATAAATTTTGGGGTGCTCCGGGAAGTACGTTGATTGTGGATGAATTTGAATTGGTTGTGGAATAAGTAAGACAAACAAATAAAAAAAAAATGGCAGGAGGTACTTGTGTATTTCCTGCCGTTTTTATTTGTTCTTAACGTATGTGAAGAGTTAGAATTGGAAAATATTCTAAACAGATAAGCAAAATATTTATAGGCTAATTCTTCTTTATAAGTTTTTCCTTACTTGAGATGTATTGACTATAACGGGAGAGCTTCACTTTATGTTATCTTTTGTAGAGTTCAGTCTCTTTTTCTCATTATGAGGAATTTAGACTTCTTTGTCCAAACTAAAATGAATATCCGAATCCTATATTCAGATAGATAGGATACATGGCAAAGCTGATTGTATTGAAGTCTTTTTTAAAGATATCATTTAATCCCCATGTTAAGTCGGCATAGACATTCAGATGCTTGAAAGCTTTCCATTCGCCACCGAATTGTATACCCCATTGGAATTTGCGCAAATCATCAGAGAAGTCATATGTAGCAATACTTTCATCCGTAAAGTCTACGCGTGAGCCTGTTTGGTCCGGAGTGCGGAGGTGCCCCTCATATACATGACCGGAAAAATCTCCTTCAAGTAAATAGGAGAAATAAGGACCAGCTACAAGTTTCCAGCGTTTGCTTATTTTGTAGTTAGCAAGAACGGGAACAGTAAGATAGGAGTTTTTACTTTAGTCTTTACACCTCCCGTCCATAAACCTTCTAATTCACCACCGTTAGTATTGATAATTTTCATACCATAATTCTTAACGGTGGCTTCAGTAGTCATATTTTTAGTTTCAAGGCGCAAGCCTAAAGTCAAGCCCCATATTTTTTTTTTCATCCAGCCATTTGGTAGCATTACCTTCAATAGAGATTGCCATACTGGGAACATAACTGTCTATCTTGCGTATTTCTTCGGGCAAAGGTAGGGGAGCGGTTCCTCCGATGCTGAATCCTGCCTTTAATGAATATTCCCAACCACGAAGATAAGACTGGCCGAGAATGTGGGTTCTATCTTCCTGAGCTTTTATTGACGTAGCTCCAACTACTGTTAACAGTAATGTGGCAATAATAATATTATATTTCTTCATGATTATCTTTTTTAGTTCTCTTCGCAAATAAGTTCTACTTCATCAATATATAGCGTGCTGCCTACGGCACCTCTGAAATAAGCGCCGTCTACACTTGAAGAGAATACAATGCCAAGTTTATATTTACCTTTCTGAAGTTCCGTTTCATTAATCTCTTTACCATTCTGAGCTTTAAAAGGGAGATTGAACGGTTTCCATTGATCAGTTTCCAATGCTTCTTCTGCACTAATTCTGGCTAAAGATACTACTTTATCCGAAGTAAGAGAATTAGTTCCATCCAACATAAATGAGTTTTCTTCGGCTTCATACATGACAGCATAGATATCAAATCGATCTTTCTTTCCAGTTTGAGGTTCTCCGCTCTCAGTATAAACCGGTCCTGCTTTAAATTTATAGTATCCTTTCAAAGCTTTCGGTCGTTTGTAGAACTGGAAACCAAAAGTTGTTGCTTTAGGAGCATTTTTAAGTGCATTGGCAAGATCAAAAGCTCCGATAAATAAGTTGCCGGCAGCAATATACATCTTTACCATGGCACCGAAACTTCCGGTATCTTTAGTTTCCAACTTGGCACATTTACCTATATGTCCTCCTGCGACTTGTACGGTAGGATAGTCTGTAGGAAGTTTAGACATACCGGTCAACTTATAGCCGGGATTACCACTGGACCACTGCAATACTTTTGAAATCCCTTGTGAAGTATTAGGCTCAAATTCGTAAAAGATGTGATAAGGAGTATTTTGGGCAACTAATAACTCCTCGAAATGATAGGAAGTCGGTAATTCTGTTGGTTGGACGTTTATTTCATAAACAGGTTTCCAAACATTATCTTCGGAAGTCACCGTAAATGACCGCGAATGATCTCCTTCGCTAAAGTTGTATATGTTTCCTATATCACCATCTCTGCGATCATTGGGCTTGATGGATGCACCTTCCGGCAAGGTGAAGTTTAGTTGTTGTTTTGCAAGGTTTGCACCTTTATGTACATATACATCGACTATTTTTTCATTCGCATTAATATTGGCCAGCTGCACATCTGCACCCGTACAACCATCAATGGCCGCTTCAGAATTAAGCGCTTCGTCTTGTATACAAGAAGATATGGCAAATGCCAAAAAAGAAACACGAGGTTAGCGTTTTAATCTTCATTTAATTCAGTTTTTGGTTATTAATAATGTAAAACTCAGGCGCAAAGTTAAGTTTCTTTTTTGAAATAGAAGACTTTGCGCACGTATTAAAAACATTTTTTCTAAATTTGTGTCCATTAAAATCAGTGAAATAATGATAACGGAAACGGAGAGAAAACGGATAATCGACCTGATACATCAGGAAGTGGTGCCGGCCATTGGGTGTACAGAGCCCATTGCAGTGGCATTGTGCGTAGCTAAAGCAACAGAAACACTGGGGACAAAGCCGGAAAAAATAAGTGTGTTGCTAAGTGCTAATATTCTGAAAAACGCGATGGGAGTGGGGATTCCGGGCACCGGAATGATTGGTCTACCCATTGCTATTGCACTGGGAGCACTGATAGGAAAATCAGAATATCAGTTGGAAGTGCTGAAAGACAGTACGCCTGATGTAGTGGAAGAGGGGAAACGTTTCATTGAGGAAAAGCGCATTCATATTTCGCTGAAAGAGAATATTGAAGAGAAATTATATATTGAAGTATGCTGTGAGGCTGGAGAAGATAAAGCAATAGCAGTGATTGCCGGAGGGCATACCACCTTTATATATATAGAACGTAACGGAGAAGTCCAATTTCAGAAACAACATACAGCTAGTTGTGAGAAAGAAGAAGAATGCTTGGAACTGACTTTACGTAAAGTTTATGATTTTGCTCTGAATACTCCGCTGGATGAGATCAGCTTTATTCTGGAAACAGCCCGCTTGAATAAGGCAGCTGCCGAACGTTCTTTTGAAGGCAATTATGGCCATGGTCTGGGTAAGATGTTGCGTGGTACTTATGAACATAAGGTGATGGGAGATAGCGTCTTCTCACATATCTTGTCTTATACGTCAGGTGCCTGTGATGCTCGTATGGCAGGAGCTATGATTCCGGTAATGAGCAATTCCGGTAGTGGGAATCAAGGTATATCTGCCACTTTGCCTGTACTGGTCTTCGCTGAAGAAAATGATAAATCCGAAGAAGAACTGATACGTGCTCTGATGTTGAGCCATCTGACGGTGATCTACATTAAACAAAGTTTGGGGCGTTTGTCCGCTTTATGTGGCTGTGTGGTTGCTGCTACAGGTTCTAGCTGCGGTATTACTTGGTTGATGGGGGGAACTTATGATCAAGTAGCTTATGCTGTTCAGAATATGATAGCCAATCTTACAGGTATGATTTGTGACGGTGCGAAGCCCAGTTGTGCGTTAAAAGTAACCACTGGTGTATCTACCGCTGTTCTTTCTGCCATCATGGCTATGGAAAACCGTTGTGTAACTTCTGTAGAAGGTATTATTGATGAAGATGTGGATCAAAGTATCCGTAATCTGACCAAGATAGGGTCGAAGGGAATGAATGAAACGGATAAATTGGTGCTGGAGATAATGACGGGGAAATAGTGATTAGTGGTGAGTGATTAGTGGTTGGAAACTGTGCAGCATAATAGCGCAGCATGCTAATCACTAATCACTTACCGTTAATCATTATATTAATGATTGCATCCGCATCCACATCCTTCATGATCGTGATCGCCGCATCCGTCACCACAGCTATCGCAACCGCAACTACATCCACCACCGCTCATCATACGAGCGATTTCAGCTAATTCTTCATTGGTTGCCGGGCGGCTTTCTATTACTTCACCTACAAAGTTCAGGTCGCAACCTGCCAAGGGGTGATTCATATCCATTACCACTACGTCTGCTTTTATTTCTTGTACGGTTCCGTTGATACGTTGACCTTCAGAGGTCATCAAAGGCACTACGTTACCAGCTACAATACGTTCGTTATCGAATTTACCATCTACTTCAAAGATTTGCTTCGGAAGGTCGATTACATGTTCTTCGTCAAAGTCACCGTAAGCATCTGCGCAAGCGATTGTGAAATCAAACTTATCACCTGCTTTCAGATCTTTCACTTGATCTTCGAAAGACTCTAAAGTCAGACCCAGGCCGGAAATGAATTGGAAAGGGTGTTCTGCGGTGGCTTCTTCGGTGAAATCTTTTTCACCATCTTCTATAGCGTATAATTTATAAGCTACGGTAATGTACTTGTTTTCTACTGTTTCCATTGATATATTCCTACTGTTTTAAGTTAGTAATTCCTGTTTTTTCTTTTTGGAAAGGACAAAGATACGAATAATTTAGTTGGCGAATGAGTAAGCTCTTGTAATTTTCAGATTATTAAATGCTTCGAACCCTCTTGAATAATTCCTGTTCATGGTAGCGAATTACTCAGATTTACCTTGAATAAGTGATAAAATAAGATTTTAATGCGGGGTTTTCTTACGATTAATCATAATAATCTCATTTTTTTCTTCAAATTGTTTGGAGTTTATAAAAAAGCCCTTACCTTTGCAGCACGATTAACGAAAACAGTAAAGTAAATAAAGTTATGAACTTACATACATCTATTAACCTGGCAGTCTTGCATATTATTCGCGTCGTGGTCCTGGAATCAAGAGCGTGAGAAAGGTTGTGTATGTATTCGTACGTTAAGATATCAATTTAGGAGCCTTTCTCACTATTATGTGAGGAAGGCTTTTTAATTAAAGGAGATTTAAAGATGAAACACCAATTACGCAGTTCGTTCAGCACGCAAGGCCGCCGTATGGCAGGGGCTCGTGCGTTGTGGATGGCAAATGGCATGAAGAAAGAGCAATTAGGAAAACCTATTATCGCAATTGTCAACTCATTTACACAGTTTGTCCCGGGACATGTGCATCTGCACGAAATCGGACAACAGGTGAAAGCTGAGGTTGAGAAGCTGGGATGCTTTGCTGCCGAATTTAACACGATTGCCATTGACGATGGTATTGCGATGGGACACGATGGAATGCTTTATTCGCTTCCTTCACGTGACATCATTGCCGACAGCGTAGAGTATATGGTGAATGCGCATAAAGCGGATGCGATGGTCTGCATCAGTAACTGCGACAAGATTACTCCGGGTATGTTGATGGCAACAATGCGTCTTAATATCCCTACTATATTCGTTTCAGGCGGACCGATGGAAGCCGGCGAATGGAACGGTCAGCATCTGGATTTGATCGATGCTATGATTAAGTCGGCTGATGAAAGTGTAAGTGATGCCGATGTAGCTCAGATAGAACAACATGCTTGTCCTTCTTGTGGTTGTTGTTCCGGTATGTTTACCGCTAACTCGATGAACTGTCTGAACGAAGCTATCGGACTGGCATTGCCAGGCAATGGTACGATTGTGGCTACTCATGCCAATCGCACGCAACTGTTCAAGGATGCTGCCAAACTGATTGTTGAAAATGCTTATAAATATTATAAAGATGGGGATGACAGTGTGCTTCCCCGTAGCATCGCTACCCGTCAGGCTTTCTTGAATGCCATGACGCTGGATATTGCGATGGGTGGTTCAACCAACACAGTGCTTCACCTCTTGGCTGTAGCGCACGAGGCAGAGGTAGATTTCAGTATGGATGACATTGACATGTTGTCACGTAAGACTCCCTGTCTGTGTAAGGTTGCCCCGAATACTCAGAAGTATCACATTCAAGACGTAAATCGTGCCGGAGGCATCATCGCTATTATGAGCGAGCTTGCCAAAGGCGGATTAGTCGATACGAGCGTAAAGCGTGTAGACGGTAGGTCGCTGGCGGATGTAATCGATAAATACGGTATTACCAGCCCGAATGTTTGCGAAGAAGCTGTGAAGAAATATAAGAGCGCTGCTGCCGGAAAGTTTAATCTGGTACTGGGTTCGCAGGATGTCTATTATAAAGAATTAGATACTGACCGTGCCGGAGGTTGTATTCGCGATCTGGAACATGCTTACAGCAAAGACGGTGGTTTGGCAGTACTGAAAGGTAATATCGCTCAGGATGGTTGTGTAGTGAAAACAGCAGGTGTGGATGAAAGTATCTGGAAATTTACGGGTCCTGCTAAAGTGTTCGACTCACAAGACGCTGCTTGCGAAGGCATCCTTGCCGGAAAAGTGGTCAGCGGTGATGTTGTGGTCATCACACACGAAGGTCCGAAAGGCGGTCCCGGTATGCAGGAAATGCTCTATCCGACTTCTTATATCAAATCGCGCCATCTGGGCAAGGAATGTGCACTGATTACTGACGGTCGTTTTAGTGGCGGTACGTCAGGATTGAGTATCGGACATATTTCTCCCGAAGCAGCTGCCGGAGGCAATATCGGTAAGATTCAGGATGGTGACATCATCGAGATTGATATTCCCGGACGTGCTATCAACGTCAAACTGACGGATGAGGAACTGGCAGCCCGCCCGATAACTCCCGTCACCCGTCAACGCGAAGTCTCAAAGAGCTTGAAGGCATATGCCAGTATGGTAAGTTCTGCCGATAAGGGTGCAGTGAGACTGATTGATTAACCGAGAATTGACAAATGAAATAGAATTCCATTATCCATTAATAGAATGAAAGATATAATAACAGGCGCTGAAGCATTGATGCGTTCCTTGGAACATCAGGGAGTAAAGACCATTTTCGGATATCCGGGTGGCTCCATCATGCCGGTATTTGACGCTTTATATGACCATCGGAAGACATTGAATCACATCTTGGTTCGACACGAACAGGGTGCTACTCATGCCGCGCAAGGTTTTGCCCGCGTATCAGGCGAAGTAGGTGTTTGCCTGGTGACGAGTGGTCCCGGAGCGACGAATACGATAACAGGTATCGCAGATGCTATGATAGACAGTACCCCTTTGGTAGTAATTGCCGGTCAGGTAGGTACGGGATTCCTTGGGACGGATGCTTTCCAGGAAGTTGACCTGGTAGGTATTACGCAGCCTATCACGAAGTGGAGTTATCAGATACGTAGTGCCGAGGATGTGCCTTGGGCCGTGGCTCGTGCTTTTTATATTGCCAAAAGCGGTCGTCCCGGTCCTGTTGTACTGGACTTTGCCAAGAATGCACAAGTAGAGAAGAGTGAATATGCTCCTGCCAAGTTGGATTACATCCGTAGTTACCAGCCTGTTCCCGAAATGGATGAAGAGGCTGTGAGACAGGCTGCTGAACTGATCAATAGCGCTGAACGTCCGTTGGTATTGGTAGGGCAGGGCGTTGAGTTAGGTGATGCGCAACAAGAACTGCGTGCCTTTATCGAAAAAGCTGGAATGCCTGCCGGTTGTACCCTGTTAGGACTTTCTGCTTTGCCTACTGCGCATCCTTTAAATAAAGGTATGTTGGGTATGCATGGTAACTTGGGACCGAACATCAATACGAATAAGTGCGATGTACTTATCGCCGTAGGTATGCGCTTTGACGACCGGGTAACCGGAAAGTTGGATACGTATGCCAAACAGGCGAAAATCATTCATTTCGATATAGACCCTGCTGAGATAGATAAGAATGTGAAGACAGATATTGCCGTGTTGGGTGACTGTAAGGAGACTCTTGCTGCCGTTACGGCACTTCTGAAACCTGCTACTCATCCGGAATGGCTGGATAGCTTCTTGCCTTACGAAAAAGTAGAGGAAGAAAAGGTGATCCGTCCTGAATTGCATCCGGCAAGCAAATCTTTGAGTATGGGAGAAGTGATTCGTGCCGTAAGTGAGGCAACGAATCATGAAGCTGTATTGGTTACTGATGTTGGTCAGAATCAGATGATGTCTGCCCGTTACTTTAAGTATAGTAAGGAACGCAGCATTGTAACTTCCGGTGGATTGGGTACAATGGGCTTCGGACTTCCCGCAGCAATCGGTGCAACTTTCGGACGTCCCGACCGCACTGTATGTGTATTTATGGGTGATGGTGGTCTGCAAATGAACATTCAGGAGATGGGAACCATTATGGAACAGAAGGCTCCTGTTAAGATGATCTTGCTGAATAATAACTTCCTGGGTAATGTACGCCAGTGGCAAGCGATGTTTTTCAATCGTCGCTATTCGTTCACTCCGATGCTGAATCCGGATTATATGAAGATAGCTTCTGCCTACGACATTCCTTCACGCCGTGTAATGACGCGTGAAGAACTGAAAGGTGCAATAGAGGAAATGCTTGCTACGGACGGTCCGTTCCTATTGGAAGCCTGCGTTATGGAAGAAGGCAATGTTTTGCCGATGACACCTCCGGGTGGTTCGGTAAACCAGATGTTGCTGGAATGCTAACATAATGAAGAATGATGAATGAAGAATTGCGGTGCAGAAATTGCATCTTTCATTTCTCAGTTCTTTCTTGAAATTCTTCATTCATCATTCTTAATTCTTAATTTGAAATATGGATAAGACATTATATACGATAATCGTTCATTCGGAGAACTTCGCCGGTTTGCTGAACCAGGTAACCGCAGTGTTTACCCGTCGCCAGATCAATATCGAGAGTCTGAATGTTTCGGCTTCGTCCATCAAGGGCGTACATAAGTACACCATTACCGCATGGACGGATAAAGACACCATTGAGAAAGTAACCAAGCAAATCACCAAGAAGATAGATGTGCTGCAAGCACACTACTTCACGGATGATGAGATCTATCAGCATGAGATTGCATTGTATAAGATAACAACCCCGATACTGGAAGAAAAACCGGAGGTATCGAAAGTGATCCGTAAGTATAATGCACGTATTGTAGAGGTGAATGCTGTGTTTGCTATCGTAGAGAAGAATGGTATGGGTGAAGAAATCACCAATCTTTATGACGAATTGCGTGCCCTCGACTGTGTACTTCAGTTTGTTCGTTCGGGACGTGTGGCTATCACTACCAGTTGCTTTGAGCGTGTGAACGAATACCTTGCCGACCGTGAAACGAAATACCGATTGAAAAAAGAAAAGGAGCAAAATAATGAGTGAGAATAGTAGTAAGATTGGAAAGTATCAGTTTGTAGCGGAGCCATTCCATGTGGACTTTACCGGACGCCTTACCATGGGCGTATTAGGAAACCATTTGTTGAATTGTGCCGGTTTTCATGCCAGTGACCGTGGATTCGGTATAGCCACGCTGAATGAAGACAACTACACATGGGTACTCTCCCGCCTTGCCATCGAACTGGATGAAATGCCTTTTCAATATGAGGACTTTACCATCTGGACTTGGGTGGAGAATGTGTACCGTCTTTTCACAGATCGTAACTTTGCCTTGTTGGACAAAGACGGCAAGAAGATTGGTTATGCGCGTTCCGTATGGGCTATGATTAACCTCAATACCCGCAAGCCTGCCGATTTGCTGGCATTGCACGGAGGTAGCATTGTAGATTATGTGTGCGATGAACCTTGTCCTATCGAGAAACCTTCACGCATCAAAGTGACTTCTACCGAACCGGTAGCTACATTGAAAGCTAAATACAGTGATATCGACATCAACGGACACGTGAACAGTATCCGCTACATCGAACATATCATGGACTTGTTTCCGATAGAGATGTATAAGGAAAAGCGTATCCGCCGTTTTGAAATGGCTTACGTAGCTGAGAGTTATTACGGTGATGAACTTACACTCTATAAAGATGAATTGGGTGACGGAGCTTTCGATATTGAAGTGAAAAAGAATGGCAGCGAAGTCGTTTGTCGTTCGAAAGTAATATTTACAGAGAAATAATTTTATTAATCATTAGCTGGCGCAAGCCACAAATAAAAAACTAAAAAAGAAAATGGCACAATTGAATTTTGGCGGTGTTACTGAAAATGTAATGACCCGCGAAGAATTTCCTTTGGAAAAAGCACGTGAAGTTTTGAAAGATGAAACAATTGCAGTGATCGGTTATGGTGTACAGGGACCGGGACAGGCATGCAACCTGCGTGATAATGGTTTCAACGTAATCGTTGGGCAGCGTCCGGGTAAGACTTATGAGAAAGCAATAGCTGACGGATGGGTACCGGGAGAAACTTTGTTCAGCATTGAAGAAGCTTGCCAGAAAGCTACTATAATTATGTGTTTGTTGTCGGATGCAGCTGTGATTTCTGTATGGCCTACTATCAAACCTTACCTGACTCCGGGAAAAGCTCTTTACTTCTCTCATGGTTTTGCTATCACTTGGAGCGATCGTACAGGTGTAGTTCCTCAGAAAGATATCGACGTAATCATGGTAGCTCCTAAAGGTTCAGGTACTTCATTGCGTACCATGTTCCTGGAGGGCCGTGGCTTGAACTCTTCTTATGCTATCTATCAGGATGCTACAGGCAAGGCTATGGATCGTACCATCGCATTGGGTATCGGTATCGGTTCAGGTTATTTGTTTGAAACTACTTTCCAGCGTGAAGCTACTTCTGACTTGACTGGTGAACGTGGTTCATTGATGGGAGCTATTCAGGGATTGCTGTTGGCTCAGTATGAAGTATTGCGTGAAAACGGTCATACTCCGTCGGAAGCATTCAATGAAACAGTAGAAGAATTGACTCAGTCATTGATGCCGTTGTTCGCTAAAAATGGTATGGACTGGATGTATGCTAATTGTTCAACTACTGCACAACGCGGTGCTCTGGACTGGATGACTCCGTTCCACGATGCTATCAAGCCGGTAGTACAGAAATTGTATGCAAGCGTTAAGTCTGGTAATGAGGCTCAGATCTCTATCGACAGCAATTCTCAACCTGATTATCGTGAGAAGCTGAACGAAGAACTTCGTCAGTTGCGCGAAAGCGAAATGTGGCAGACAGCTGTTACGGTTCGCCAGTTGCGTCCGGAAAATAACTAATCCTTCTTGGGGATAAGAATAAAAATGCCCGAATGCTTGATTTCGGTGTTTCAATGTAGTATATTTGTAGCCGTAATCCTGATTTAAGTTCGGGAAGAAGATAATGGGAGGAGTAACGTAAGTTGCTCCTCTTTTATTATATAATAAGGTATGAAGTCGTCGGAAACATGCTTTCTTCTGGACTAAAACATACGATGTAATCACTCAAAACATACAATCAGTTTGGGTAAAATAGACTATGTAATGAGGGTAAACGCATCATCTGTTTCGGGAAAAGAAGCAAGGGAAAAACAAAACTCTCCTGTTATGTTAATGTTGCGTAATTCTGCTCTTGACAGATTTTCTGTGTTTTACCTTGGCATCCTTCTTTTATAAAGGTAAAAGGAAGCAATTGTTGACCATCTTTTGCTAAATATTGCATATTATAATAATTTATTTTTCGAATAATGTAATAAGTGAATATAATTTGCTTTTTGTACCGAATTGACAACATAAAACATATTGCTATGACGAAGAAAGCAAACTTCTATGCAATACATGGCGCATTCTACTATTTACTATGCAGTGTATTGGTTATTTTGATGGTATCTGGATGTACCCGTGATGTTTATGATCCTAATGGTGGTGGTGAAGATAAACCTAATTCTTTTGATTTTTCCACTACTTCTACTATTCAGTTGAATGTGAAGTATGATGTTCCTGAAGGTTATAAAGTGCTTTTCAATGTCTATTTTGAAGATCCGTTTACTACAGATGAAGGTGGACAGACAGTTTTGCGTACTGATATAACCCCTGCAATTACCCGTATGACTGATGAAAATGGCGAGTATCATGCCAAAGAAATTGTGGCGGCAGATCACGGTTCGGATGTTTATATCTATACTTCGTATGTCGGAGTTCCGGGATTGGTGCAGACCACTATCACGGACAATGTGATTAATGCTGATATTGAATGGAAACTGACCGATGGCATCCCACAAACGCGTGCCGATAAATGGGATCCATCAACTGAGTATGGACTTTTGGGAACCTGGCAGACTAATGGCCGTCCGAATTATCTGGATAGTGAAGGAGAATTGGTTTTGTCGGCTTCAGTATTGAAGACCATTAGAAATACAATTCAGGAAGGAGGAATCTGCCCTCAAACATACCGTCAGTCCGCAGATTTCAAAGTGGATGATCTTCAAGGCAGAGATACTGAGGTTTCTGTCCGTTTTATAGGAGGAAACAGTTCTGCTGCAAGTATTTTTGGTTATTATTGTTATAAAGACGGTGCATCTGTCAAGGAAATAAAAGCTGCAAAGAAATATATTGTTTTTCCAAACACACATACAGCCGGTTATTATGGGAAGCCGATTGGCTTGAAAGGAGGAGAATGTGTTAAGTTGCATTATATAGACGAGAACGGAGTAGATAAAGGTACTGTATTCCCTAATGGAGTAAGAATAGGTTGGTTTCTTCTGAATAACGCTTTTGTTAAAGAAGGAAAAACTGATAAGATTTGTTATTCAACTACCGCTTTGAATGGTGATGGACGTACACATACGGCTGCTTTCCGTATCAATGACTTTGTAGTACTTTCATTTGAGGATTATACGGATTATGATTATAACGACGTACAGTTTAATGTCTGGTCCAATCCGATAGAAGCAATTGCTCCTGACGTTCCGTCTGTAACACCTGATCCGGGAACGGATGATGACCGTTCTGTCGCCTATCGCATGACTTATAAAGGAATTTTGGCTTTTGAAGATAACTGGCCTAATAAAGGTGATTATGATCTGAACGATGTGATTGTGAAGTATAATTCTGTTCTGGCGTTTAATACGAGTAACCAGGTACTTTCTACGGAAGACACATTTACAGCACTTTGGTCCGGAGCTTCCTTTAAAAATGGCTTTGCTTATCAGATGAATACTGATCGTTCGAATGTAGTTACTGAGTTTGAGAACATTTCAGATACCAGTCAAGGTTTGGACCGTGAACTTGCTAAAGCTACGGTTAATGTGTTTACTAATGCTCTTGTGGCTACAGAGAATAATACAAAGACAGCATCTTATAAGATTAAAAATACCCTGACTACTCCTGTTGATCACGAAACTTTTGGAGTGGCTCCTTATAATCCGTTTATTATGGTTCATGAGAATTTGGGTAACAATCGTTGTGAAGTTCATCTGGTAAACTATAAACCGACAGAAAAAGCGGATATGAGTTTGTTTCATACAGGCAAAGACTTGTCTTCACCGAACAGTGGTGTCTACTATGTAGCGGCAGAGAATTATCCATTCGCCATTCAGTTGGTTGATGCTGAAGATTTTAGCACCACTGAAACCGAAAGTGTAGATATTACTTATTCGGACTTTATCAAATGGGTGAAATCTAACGGTAGCGAGTATAAGGATTGGTATAAGAAATAAAAGCGAGAGGCTTTGGGTAAAATAAGAGATTGCGCAATTTCATGCAGGAAATGACTTGTATGAAGTTGCGTAATCTTCTTTATGTTTTTGAAATCCTTTTGATATACTCAATAAGTTTTTGATAGAATTTATGATGCTTTAGTGTGTTAGCTTCACCCAGTATCACTAGCTTCATTCGGGCACGGGTTATGGCGACATTCATTCTTCGCAGGTCGTTGAGGAAGCCTATCTGTCCATCTTCGTTGGCACGCACAAGGCTGATGAAGATGACATCACGTTCTTGTCCCTGGAAACCATCTACAGTGTTAACGGTGAGTAGACTGCGATAGGGTTTGAGTGAACCGCTTGCTTTAATCTTATTGCGGAGGTACTGCACTTGGGCTTTGTAAGGAGAGATGATACCGAAATCAATCCGTTCTTCTAAGACGCGCTTTCCGCCGATCCGGTTAATATAAGCTTTTAATTCCTGAAGAAGTAAATCAGCTTCTGCTTTATTGATACGCCCGAATGTTTCCCCAATAAATTCTTCCTTAAAATCCATTTCAGAAGTATCTATCCAACTGATAGGCGTATCCCAATCGAGAATGCCGCGGTATCGTATCTCCGGAGCCGCTTCCAGTTCTCCATTGTAAAACCATTGTGAGGGAAATTTCATGATTTCTTCATGCATACGATATTGTACTTTCAATAGAGAGACGGTACTGGGTTTATTGGCAACGACTCTTTCCATCAATGTACATTCCAGTCCTCCACGGGCAGCTTCGTAACATTTTATAGTAGGTGGAAGCTGGCAATGATCGCCTGCCAGCACTACACGGTCGGCCTTGCGGATGGCTATCCAGCAAGCAGCCTCCAAAGCTTGGGCGGCTTCATCAATAAAGAGTGTACCGAAGCGGCGCCCGTTCAGTACGCGGTGATTGCTACTGACGAGGGTGGAGGCTATGACATGGGCATTGTCGAAAAGATCGGCATTGATTTGTATTTCCAATTGTGTGGCACGATCACGCAGGCGACTCATACGATTGCGGGCGCTTTCACGCTCCTCATAGCTGCCTCGATGTTTGCCACCCATTTCACGCATGGCTTTGCGGATACTCCATAATTCAGAATAGGCCGGATGTCCTTCGAAACGGCGCTCATAAGTGAAAGAAAGCATTTTGTCGTTTACCCGGGTGGGATTACCAATCCGCAGGACATTTACACCACGATCTACGAGTTTTTCACTGATCCAGTCGACAGCTGTATTGCTTTGGGCGCAAACCAGTACTTGGGGTTCACGGTGTAATGTTTCATAGATAGCTTCCACGAGAGTAGTTGTTTTCCCTGTTCCCGGAGGCCCGTGTACAATAGAAACATCGCGGGAATACAACACTTTGTTCACTGCATTTTCCTGTGTAGAATTCAGCCAGGGGAAACGAACGGGGTAGAGCTCACGGAATCCGGGTTTTAAAGTTCCCAGCATGATATCCCTCAATTCTGCTAATCGATTACCCTTGGCACGAATTACATCGGAGAGGGCTTCGAACATAGTGCGGTAGGACGTTTCATCAAAATAAAGCTGCACTCCGAGGTTTTTGGCAGATTGCACTTCCAGTATAGCACCTGCACCGGGCATTACAACAACCATGCGTGTTTCGTTGGCATAACTGATAGTACCAATGGAATTGAAATATGTGATTTTATCATCGTATCCTTTGCGGAAAAAACAGACGGGACGCCCAAATTCGAAATTATGTTGTAATAAGCAAATTTTAAATCGACATTTTTCGGTAAAGTTAAATCGACATATGATATTCGAGACCCTCCGTTTATAATATTGATTGTCTTAGGATACTGGTCATCTTTGGCTGGGGGTACCCCCAGCCAAAGATGAGTCTTTTCCGGTTTCAAAAATAGATTTTCGATTTCCCATCCGATAGCTTTGTCCCGAGAGTTTTATTACCTCGCAGTGATATAATAATCGGTCAAGTATAGCGGAAGCGAGTACTTCATCATCCAGTGTTTTTGCCCACTCTGTTGGTGCCTTGTTGGTAGTGATTATCAGCGATGCTTTCTCGTGAAGCGTGTTGATTAGGTTGAAAAAATCCTGCAGCATCTTCTTTCTTCACCGGGAAGAGCATGATGTCGTCGATGGCTACCAGATCGGCTTTGAGCAGACGGTTATAGGCACTCATGGCTGAAGGCATCAGGCTTTTCATCTTAATGGTGTTTATGACATCCTCCATCGTAACCATATATGCTTTGTATCCTTGTCCTACGGCCTCATATACGAGGCCTGCGGCGATGAAGGTCTTGCCTGTACCCGATGGTCCCATAAGTATCAGGTTGTAATTCTGCTCGAGCCATCCAAGTCGGCGCAGATCGCGTAGTCTGGGGGCGGTTATACCTTGCGAGTAGTTGTGGTCAAAAAGGTCGAGATCATGCCTTGCCGGCAGAGCCGCCGCTTTCAGACGTCGTTGGAAGTCTTTGCTGTCCCTCTCTTGCACCTCACGGGCCAGCAGGTCATGAAGGAACTCTACATGGGTCTTTCCTTGTTCCTGTGCCAGATGAGCCTCGGATTCCAACAGACGTGGAAGGGCGTATAGCCGCAGGCGTGAGCACAAGCTTCTGATTTGTTCGTTGATTGTCATACGAAGAGTGTATTAAAGATTGATATATCTGTTTTCTCAGGGGTCATGCCGGAGGTGTCTGCCTGGGGTAAAGGTTCCGTTTCCGTCCGCACCTCGATAAGAGCCTCCCCATTATGGACTCTAAGGTACTCGGCTACCTCCATCAGACGGCATCCGTTAAAGACGCCTGCCTCAAGGCATTGAGTGAAAGATCGGGTAAGTGTGGCATTGGAGTATGCCCCATGCCGGCGGGCTATGAACTGGAGGTTGTCGCGATAGTTGCGAGCCTTATGTACGCGCAGTTGTGAGAGGTATTCGTCAACCACTGCGCTCTGGGGAAGCTCCTTGCGCACAGAAGCCTCATAGTCGTTCAGTGAGGCTTCTCGGTCACGCCGGTGCGAGGTGTTGCTGATCAGGCGTCCCTTGTCACCGCTTATCTTGTGACTGGCAAGGGTTTTGCCCGTATCATGGCTATAGATGTGCAGTTTGCCTTCTTTTTCTTCCAGATAGACAAGCGTCTGATAGCCGCGGTAAGTTCCCGTAGGAACGGTGTAATAGTTGCCCCTGTAATTTATCACGTTGTCCTTGCGCACATGATGTGGCACGAGCTTTTCACAAGGTACTGTAGGGACTCCTTTATAAGGCATGAGATATGTTTTTTCCCTCTCGAACTCATCGGAAGGGACACGACGTATGCCGTGGTGTTCCGTACCGTTGGCTGTACGTTCCAGCCAGCTCAGGACATCCTTGTTCAGCAGGTCGATGTCGATAAACTCACGACCGCAAAGGAAGTTGTACTTCACATATTTGACCACGTTCTCTATCTTACCCTTACTTTGGGGATCGGACTTATGGCAGAATACGGGCTCGAAGCCATGTTCCCGAACCAGGGCACGGAAGCTGCTGGTAAGCACCAGATCGCCAAGGTTTTCCTTAACTAGCAATACCTTGTCCTGATCATAAATGATTTTCCGGGGTATACCTCCGAAGTGCTCAAAGGCCAGTTCATGGGCATAGACAGCAAGTGCGGTGGTAAACGGTGTCCGGCTAAAATACACGAACTTGTACCTGCTCCGGCTCAGGGACATCGCAAAGAAATAGACTTTTAGAGACTGCCCCTGAGAGGTTCGCATCCAGCGCTCGCCGAAATCACATTGGGCGTATTCTCCATAAGGAGTCTCAGGCTGCTTCTCATAGGGACGGTAACTCTTTTCCACCTCTTTGGGCAGATTATGTGTCAAACGAATTCGGTTGATGAAGTTGAAAACCGTTTTGGGAGTAACTGCCGGAAGATCCACAAAATTCTCCTTTAACCTGTCATGGATCTGAGGGGCGGACAGAAAAGGCCATTTAACAAGCTCCTCCACTACATAAGTCTCGTAAGCGTCAAGCTTATGCCCGTAATGCCGGTCATAGCTCTGGCTAGATATGAACTCATCTTCTGTCATAGACAGATACTTGGACACCGTCTGACGGTGAAGGCCTAAAGACAAACCTATCTGGCTTTTGTTTAGGCCGGATGAAAATAATTCTTTAACTTTGTTCCACATTAGATACTTCTTTAATTTGGAAGTCTCGGTCATAGCATTGTAATTAATAGTTGGCACTACAAAATTACAATGCTATTTTTTTCTAATCATGTCGATTTTACTTTTCCGATTTTTGACGAGACAAAGTTACCGATTACAAATTATGTTCTATATCAGTATCTTCCGTATGTGTAATTTCTATTACTAATTGATTCAGTGAATTGTAGTAACTTCGTCCGGGAGTGGCAGGATACCAACAGAGTCCCCGTTTCACCTTGCGGGCGATACCCATGGTTTCGGTCTGCCTTTTGAATTCTTCTTTTTCGAATTCATATTCCATACGCAGGAGCAGTTCTTGTCGCTGAAGATGGTCGGTTGGAGAAAGAAGGTTATTGCTCATATTATTATTAAATCTCTTACAAAGGTAATCATTCTTCGCTTTTGCACGAAGAAAAGCTTTAATTTGTTAAACCTTTAACGATTTTAGTTTGTTTATTATATTAATTTGTAATCTTTACAATATTGAAAAACTAAAAAATAAATGTGATTATGGTGTATGACGTAACTATGTTAAAGGCCTTTTATGCTTCTTATAAGGGGAAAATGGAACACGTGCGGGCGGTACTGCAACGTCCGCTGACATTAGCAGAAAAGATTTTGTATGCTCATCTGTTTGATGAGAAGGGAGTAAAAGACTACAAAAGGGGAGAAGATTATGTAAACTTCCGCCCTGACCGTGTAGCAATGCAGGATGCAACCGCCCAAATGGCATTGCTGCAATTTATGAATGCAGGTCGCGAACAAGTTGCCGTACCTTCGACAGTACATTGCGACCATCTGATACAGGCCTATAGGGGAGCCCGGGAAGATATTGCCACTGCTACCAAGACAAATGAAGAAGTATACGATTTCTTGCGTGATGTTTCTTCCCGGTACGGTATAGGTTTCTGGCAACCGGGTGCGGGTATTATTCATCAGGTGGTATTGGAAAATTATGCCTTTCCTGGTGGAATGATGGTAGGAACGGACTCGCATACGCCCAATGCAGGCGGTCTAGGTATGGTTGCCATCGGCGTCGGTGGTGCTGATGCGGTGGATGTGATGACCGGTATGGAATGGGAATTGAAAATGCCTCGCTTGATTGGTGTACATCTGAAAGGTGAACTGAATGGTTGGGCGGCTCCAAAAGATGTGATTCTGAAGTTGGCAGGTATCCTGACGGTTAAAGGCGGTACAAATGCAATCATTGAATATTTTGGACCGGGCACGGCTTCTTTGTCCGCTACCGGTAAGGCAACTATTTGTAATATGGGTGCCGAAGTCGGTGCCACCACGTCACTTTTCCCTTATGATGATCGTATGGCTACTTATCTGAAAGCTACCGGAAGAGAAGAAGTGGCAGAGATGGCTGATTCTGTGGCGGGGGATCTTCGTGCAGATGCCGACATCATGATTGCTCCGGAGAAGTATTACGACCGGGTAATTGAGATTGACCTTTCCAGGCTGGAACCTTATATTAATGGTCCCTTTACTCCCGATGCCGCTACGCCTATTTCTGAATTTGCAGAAAAAGTACTGGTTAACGGTTATCCACGCAAGATGGAAGTCGGATTGATAGGTTCATGCACCAATTCATCCTATCAGGATTTAAGTCGTGCCGTTTCCCTGGCCCGTCAGGTTGAAGAGAAGCACCTGAAAGTAGCCGCTCCCCTGATTGTGAACCCCGGTTCCGAACGGATACGGGCTACGGCAGAGCGTGACGGAATGATAGGAACTTTTGAGAAAGTCGGTGCTACAATTATGGCAAATGCCTGCGGTCCCTGTATTGGTCAGTGGAAACGTGAGACAGATAACCCTACTCGCAAGAATTCTATCGTAACCTCTTTCAACCGTAATTTTGCCAAACGTGCAGACGGTAATCCGAATACGTATGCCTTTGTCGCGTCTCCCGAATTGACTATGGCACTGACGATTGCCGGAGACCTTTGTTTCAATCCGCTGACAGATGTATTGGTGAATCGTGAAGGTGAAAAAGTAAAACTCTCCGAACCTGTGGGTGAAGAATTGCCGCCGAAAGGATTTGCCGAAGGTAGTGAAGGGTATATGGCTCCCAGCTGTGAGAAGACGGAAATCAATGTGAACCCTCATTCGCAACGACTCCAATTGCTACAACCATTCCCTGCCTGGGAAGGAACTGATTTGCTTAATATGCCATTACTGATTAAGGCACAGGGCAAATGTACTACAGATCATATCTCAATGGCAGGTCCGTGGCTTCGTTTCCGTGGACATCTGGAGAATATCTCAGACAATATGCTGATGGGTGCTGTGAATGCTTTCAATGGAGAAACTAATAGTGTATGGAATCGCTCTACCAATACATACGGTCCGGTTTCCGGTACGGCAAAGATGTATAAGTCTGAAGGGATCTCTTCTGTTGTAGTAGCCGAAGAAAATTATGGTGAAGGTTCCAGTCGTGAACATGCCGCTATGGAGCCCCGTTTCCTGAATGTTCGTGTGATCTTGGCAAAGAGTTTTGCCAGGATCCATGAAACGAACCTAAAGAAACAAGGTATGCTGGCATTGACTTTTGTGGATAAAGCCGATTATGATAAGATTCAGGAACATGATTTAATTTCGGTAATCGGATTGATGGATTTTGCTCCCCGCCGTAATCTTAAGATTGTCCTTCACCACGAAGATGGTACGAAGGATAGCTTCGAAGCTCAACATACGTATAATGAACAGCAGATAGGCTGGTTCCGTGCCGGTTCTGCTCTTAATGCAAGATAGAAAGATGGATAAAATTACAGTACCTTTTATTACCGGTGATGGGGTAGGAGTTGAAATTACTCCTTCTATGCAAGCTATTGTGAATGCTGCCGTGCAGAAAGCATATAGTGGACAACGGCAAATTGAATGGATGGAAGTGTGGGCAGGCGAACGGGCTTTTGAAAAATGTGGCCTGTGGTTACCTGATGAAACGATGGAAGCTTTCCGTGATTACAAAGTGGGTATCAAAGGTCCGCTGACTACACCTGTCGGTGGTGGTATCCGTTCACTAAACGTGGCATTGCGCCAGACACTGGACTTGTATGTATGCCTGCGACCGGTTCGTTGGTATCAGGGCATTCACTCTCCGGTTCGTCATCCGGAGAAGGTGAACATGTGTGTATTCCGTGAAAATACGGAAGATATTTATGCAGGTATCGAGTGGGAAGCCGGTACACCGGAGGCAGAGAAGTTCTATAAGTTTCTGCACGATGAGATGGGGGTAAAGAAAGTACGGTTCCCCAAGACATCTTCTTTCGGTGTGAAACCTGTTTCAAAAGAAGGAACGGAACGATTGGTGCGGGCTGCCTGTCGGTATGCACTTGAGAATAACCTGCCTTCCGTGACATTGGTGCACAAGGGAAATATTATGAAGTTTACCGAAGGTGGTTTCAAAAAGTGGGGCTACGAATTGGCTGAACGTGAATTTGGAGAAGCATTGGCTGACGGAAAGCTGGTGATAAAAGACTGCATAGCGGATGCTTTCCTGCAAAATACCTTGTTGATTCCTGAAGAATACTCTGTGATTGCTACTCTTAATCTGAATGGAGATTATGTTTCCGATCAGTTGGCTGCCATGGTGGGCGGTATCGGCATTGCTCCCGGAGCAAATATCAACTACCAGACCGGACATGCTATCTTTGAAGCCACCCATGGTACGGCACCGAATATTGCAGGCAAAGATATTGTGAATCCCTGTTCCATCATTCTGTCTGCCGTAATGATGCTCGAATACTTCGGTTGGAAAGAATCTGCTTCCTTGATAGAACATGCCCTGGAACAAAGTTTCCTTGATGCCCGTGCTACCGCTGACTTGGCGCGCTTCATGCCCGGCGGTGTCTCTTTGTCCACTTCTGCCTTTACTCGGGAGATAGTGGAAAGAATTGAAAAATAATACTAACGATTAAAACGATACGAAAATGAAGAAGGAATATTTAGTTTATAAGCTTTCCGAGAATATGAAGGAAGCGGTTCGGATTGATACTGAACTGTTCTCCAAATTTGATGTGAAACGCGGTTTGCGCAATGAAGACGGCACGGGTGTTTTGGTCGGGCTCACCAGAATTGGTAATGTAGTGGGTTATGAACGTGTTCCGGGCGGTGGCTTGAAACCTATCCCGGGTAAGTTGTTCTACCGTGGTTATGATGTAGAGGATATTGTTCATGCTTTTGTTAAAGAGAAGCGTTTCGGATTTGAAGAAGTGGCTTATCTGTTACTGTCCGGTAATTTGCCCGATAAGGAGGAGTTGGCTTCTTTCCGTGAACTGATTAATGATAATATGCCGTTGGAGCAGAAAACCAAGATGAATATTATCGAACTGGAAGGGAGTAATATTATGAATATTCTGGCACGCAGTGTACTTGAGATGTATCGTTTTGATCCTGCTGCCGATGATACTTCCCGTGACAATCTGATGCGGCAGAGCATTGATTTGATTTCCAAGTTCCCGACTATTATTGCTTATGCATATAATATGCTGCGCCATGCCACTTTCGGGCGTTCATTGCATATTCGCCATCCGCAGGAAAATCTTTCTATTGCCGAAAATTTCCTCTATATGCTGAAACGTAATTATACACAGTTGGAGGCGCGTACGCTCGACCTTTTGTTGGTGCTTCAGGCTGAGCATGGTGGTGGTAATAACTCCACTTTCACGGTTCGTGTTACTTCTTCTACCGGAACGGATACATACTCATCCATTGCCGCAGGTATCGGTTCGTTGAAAGGCCCGCTTCATGGCGGTGCAAATATTCAGGTGGCCGATATGTTCCATCACTTACAGGAGAATATTCAGGACTGGACAAGTGTGGATGAGATCGACACTTACTTCACCCGTATGCTGAATAAGGAAGTTTATAACAAGACGGGATTGATTTATGGTATCGGACATGCTGTTTATACGATTTCCGATCCACGTGCTATCTTACTGAAAGAATTGGCTCGTGATCTTGCCCGGGAAAAGGGTAAAGAGCGCGAATTTGCTTTCCTTGAACTCTTGGAGGAACGTGCTATCGAAACCTTCGGTCGTGTGAAGAACAATGGGAAAACGGTATCGAGTAACGTTGATTTCTATTCCGGCTTTGTTTATGAAATGATTGGGTTACCACAGGAAATTTTTACGCCGTTGTTTGCCATGGCTCGTATCGTCGGCTGGTGTGCGCACCGTAATGAAGAATTGAATTTTGAAGGTAAGCGTATCATTCGTCCGGCATACAAAAATGTACTCGAAGATGCGGTTTATGTACCTATTAAGAAGCGATAAATAGGAGTAAAACGGAAAAAGAAGGAATAAAAGAGTGATAAGGTGGTAGGGTGATAAAGTGGCTGCGCTATATATCACAGGGCGTTATCCCGTTATCACTTTATCACCCTACCACCTTATCACATTTTGTTCATAACCCTACAGTAATGAGATCGTTTTTTCTAAACTGTTTGTTCTGATTTATTGAAGTTAAAAACGTTTTTGTAACTGGTTGATTATTAGAAGCGTATAATAACCCTATCTCAGTATACGACTGAGGTACCCTAAGTATCATACTGAGATACCCTAAGTATACAACTATGTCTCATCCTGTTTACTTTTGTAAGTAACTTTGTACCCATTTCTGACGTAAACCGCAAACTTATCACTTTGATTTTAAAATTCATTGTTTTTGAAATAATTCGCTAATGTCTTTGTAAACTAATTAAGGGGAGGAAGTTTTCTTTTTCCTCCTTTTTATATATCTTTGCCCGTACTTAAATCGAAACAAGTATGGAACAAGGGACTTTTCTGCTATTTCTTGGTGCAATGAGTATCATCGCACTGTTTGTATTTATCGCACTTTATTTTGTCAAAGCGGGATATGGAATGTTTCGCACTGCATCTTGGGGCATTTCCATTAATAATAAATTGGCATGGATGTTGATGGAGGCACCTGTATTTATTGTGATGTTATTACTTTGGTGGAATTCAGCACGATATAATTCAATTGCTCCCCTAATTTTCTTTCTCTTATTTCAATTACATTATTTTCAACGCGCCTTTGTGTTTCCTTTCCTGCTGAAGGGAAAGAGTCGTATGCCGCTTGTCATTATGATGATGGGAATGCTGTTCAACCTCCTGAATGGTTTTATGCAAGGAGAATGGCTTTTTTATCTGGCTCCTGAAACTCTTTATCCACCGGAGTGGCTGATGACTCCTCAGTTTATTATTGAGTATTGCTATTCTTTACCGGAATGGGAATCAACTGGTATTCGGATTATGTAATTCGCCATCTTCGTAAACCGGGAGATACGCGGCATTACCTTCCATCGCAGGGGATGTATCGTTATGTCACCTCTGCCAATTACTTTGGTGAAATTATAGAATGGGCAGGATGGGCCATATTGACCTGGTCGCTCTCCGGACTGGTTTTCCTATGGTGGACAGTGGCTAACCTGGTTCCTCGTGCCAATGCCATCTGGTATCGTTATAAAGAGGAATTTGGAGATGCGGTGGGAAACCGGAAACGTGTTTTTCCGTTCCTCTATTAATCTCTCACTTATAAATCACAAATCATAAATAATACTCATGAGCAAGTTATTTACTCCTGTAACTTTTGGTCCGCTGACTTTACGGAATCGTACTATCCGTTCGGCGGCATTTGAAAGTATGTGTCCGGGTAATGCCCCTTCGCAAATGTTGCTCGACTATCACCGTTCAGTTGCGGCTGGTGGTGTTGGAATGACTACTGTGGCCTATGCAGCTGTCACCCAAAGTGGTTTGTCGTTCGACCGCCAATTGTGGATGCGGCCTGAAATTATCCCCGGATTAAAAGAACTGACTGATGCTGTACATGCCGAAGGTGCAGCGGCAGCTATCCAGTTGGGACATTGTGGCAATATGTCACATAAAAGTATCTGTGGTGTTACTCCTGTCGGAGCTTCCACCGGTTTCAATCTTTACTCACCGACTTTTGTTCGTGGCTTGAAAAAAGAGGAATTGCCGGAGATGGCACGTGCGTACGGCCATGCTGTGAATTTGGCTCGTGAGGCAGGCTTTGATGCTGTTGAAATACATGCCGGACATGGATATTTGATTTCTCAGTTCCTTTCTCCTTATACGAATCGCCGTAAGGACTGCTTTGGTGGCTCCTTGGAGAATCGAATGCGCTTTATGGATATGGTAATAGAGGAGGTGATGAAAGCTGCCGGAACGGATATGGCTGTATTGGTAAAAATGAATATGCGTGATGGTTTCCGTGGCGGGATGGAAATGGATGAGACTATGCAGGTGGCAAAACGCTTGGAGCAATCAGGAGCTCATGCATTAGTATTAAGTGGAGGCTTTGTTAGTAAGGCTCCTATGTATGTGATGCGTGGTCGGATGCCTATCCGTACTATGACTCATTATATGAATTGCTGGTGGCTGAAGTATGGAGTGCGAATGGTAGGAAAGTGGATGATACCGACCGTTCCTTTCAAAGAGGCTTATTTCTTGGAAGATGCGATGAAGTTCCGGGCAGGAATTAAGATACCATTGGTATATGTAGGTGGTTTAGTTTCGCGTGAAAAAATAGATGAGGTACTGAATGATGGTTTTGAAGCTGTGCAGATGGCGCGTGCCCTGCTTAATGAACCGGGTTTTGTGAACCGCATGCGTGAAGAAGAGAAAGCACGCTGTAATTGTAAACATAGTAATTATTGTATTGCACGGATGTATTCCATTGAAATGGCATGTCATCAGCATTTGAATGAAGAACTTCCGGCTGGCTTGAAACGGGAAATTACAAAAATAGAAGCAAAAGGATAATGAAACAGAAACTTGCAGTTATAACCGGAGCAGATGGTGGCATGGGAATGGAGATTACACGCGCTGTTGCCACCGCCGGATATAAAGTCATTATGGCGTGTCGTGATCCTGAAATCGCAGAAGAGAAGCGTCAGTTAATAATGCGGGAAACAGGAAATATAGCATTGGAAATAGTACCGGTCAATCTTGCTTCTTTATCTTCTACGGCTTCTTTTGCCAATGAACTTCTTCAGCGTGGAGAAGCTATCACCTTGTTAATGAACAATGCCGGTACTATGGAAACGAAACGTCGTATTACCGAAGATGGATTGGAACGTACAGTGAGTGTCAATTATGTAGCTCCTTATCTATTGACTCGTAAATTGTTACCACTGATGGGGGAGGGAAGCCGGATTGTAAACATGGTGTCTTGCACTTATGCCATCGGTAAACTGGATTTTCCTGACTTCTTTTTGCGTGGAAAGAAAGGCGCTTTCTGGCGTATTCCGATTTATAGTAATACAAAATTGGCATTGACTTTGTTTACAATAGCTCTATCGGAGAAGGTGAAAGAAAAAGGAATTGTTGTCAATGCTGCCGATCCGGGTATTGTTTCCACCCCAATCATTACGATGCATATGTGGTTTGATCCGTTGACGGATATCTTTTTCCGCCCTTTCATACGTACGCCTCGTCAGGGAGCAGCGACGGCCATCAGTTTGTTACTGGATGAAGATGCGGGAAAACGTACCGGAACATTGAATTAAGTTGCCATCCTAAACAGCTTGCAGAGAAATTCTTTCATCATGTACAGATGAAGGAACTATGGGATAGGACAGAAGAAATTGTAGCAAAATGGCTATAATGCAAAAGCGCGGATGAATTTCATCCGCGCTTTTGCATATTTCACTATATTCTAATTAAATAGAGAGTTCTCTCAATACATTTACCAAGTCTTTCTTGATTGGCTTATCATTCTTGATAGCTTTTGTGAAAGGAACGTATACTACTTCATCATGTTCGATACCAATCATCACGTTCCGTTGTCCTTCCATGATGGCATCGATAGCTGCTGCACCGAGTCGGCTGGCAAGGATACGATCGTGAGCAGTAGGACTTCCACCGCGCTGCAAGTGGCCAAGGATGGTAACACGTACATCGTATTGAGGATATTCATTCTTCACACGCTCTGCAAAGTGCATGGCTCCACCTGTCAGTTCGCTTTCCGCAACAATTACAATACTACTGTTTTTGGATTTGCGGAAACCATTCTTGATGAATTCTTCCAGTTGATCGACTTCCGTACTGAACTCCGGAATGATAGCGGCCTCTGCACCTGAGGCGATGGCACCGTTCAATGCAAGGAAACCAGCGTCACGTCCCATTACTTCCACGAAAAACAAACGCTCATGAGAAGTAGCGGTATCGCGGATTTTATCCACTGCATCCAGAATGGTATTCAAAGCTGTATCATAACCGATAGTCGTATCTGTTCCGTACAAGTCATTATCGATAGTACCCGGCAATCCTATACAAGGTACATCAAACTCTTGTGCGAAAATACGTGCACCTGTCAATGAACCGTCACCACCAATGATAACCAAGGCATCAATGCCTTCCTTTTTCATATTATCATACGCAATCTGGCGTCCTTCGGGAGTAGTGAATTCCTGACAACGAGCTGTTTTCAGGATAGTACCACCTAATTGTATGATATTACTTACGTTCTGGCTTTTGAATTCTTTAATTTCGCCGGTTACCAGACCTCTGTAACCTCTATATATACCTTTTACTTGTAATCCCTTGTAAATAGCAGCACGTGTTACTGCACGAATAGCAGCGTTCATTCCCGGTGCATCACCACCGGATGTCAAAATACCTATGCACTTAACTGTTCCCATAACAATCTTTTAGTTTGGTTTAAATAATCGACGCAAAGATAGCAAAAAGCTGAGGGCGTGATTCATATTTAACGTTAATTTGTTGTTTCAAAACGGTGACTTATTGTCCTGTAAGTCGTGATTGAATGGCCTTTGAAATTTCTTCCATCAGCCATTTGGGAGTGGAGGTTGCTCCGCATACTCCGATAGAGGAAGCTCCAGTCAGCAGAGAATTGTCTATCTCTTCAACACTGTCTATCAAATGGGAATTAGGGTTGATTTTTTTGCATTCACTGAACAGCATTTTCCCATTGGAACTTTTCTTGCCACTTACAAAGAATACCAGATCGTGCGAAGCGGCAAATTTCCGTATGTTCGGAATACGATTGGCTACTTGCCGGCAGATGGTATCATAATATTCGAATGTGACATCAGGCGAGATATGCTCTTTGATGTATTCTACGATTTTCTGGAATTCGTCCAATGACTTTGTTGTCTGTGAATATAAACGGATGCTCTTGGTGAGATCCAGTTTTTTAGCTTCTTCCAGCTTTTCTATAACGATTGCTTCTCCGGTAGTTTGTCCCACTAAACCAAGGACTTCCGCATGACCGGTTTTTCCATAGATAACGATTTGTTTATCCTCGGTATCTTTCTGATTATATTCTTGCTTGATTTTCTTTTGTAAGCGGAGTACTACCGGGCAAGTGGCATCGATGATTTCAATATTATTGCGACGGGCAATTTCATAAGTTTCGGGCGGTTCTCCATGGGCACGCAGCAAAACTTTGGCATCGTGCAAATGATTAAAGTCATCATGATTGATAGTGATGAGGCCCATCTCTTTCAGGCGCTCCACTTCACGGCTATTGTGCACGATGTCTCCCAGACAATACAAAGTACCGCCATTGGTTAGCTCTTCTTCAGCTTTATTTATTGCAGTGACTACACCGAAACAGAAGCCTGATCCCTCATCTATTTCTACTTTTACCATAATATAATATGTTGATATAGAGATTGTAAATAGGTCATAGGAAGGGCTATACCCTTTTTCCTTTATCCCTTAACGGTTTTATCGAATTGCTTTTGTAACCATTCTTTTTGTTGAGAAATAGTCATGGTCGTGTTGTCTAACAGCAATGCGTCGTCTGCTTTGCGAAGTGGGCTTACTTCACGATTCTGATCGATATAATCCCGTTGCTTTACGTTCTCAAGTATTTCATCAAAACTGGCTTCTTGTCCTTTGGCTTTCAATTCGTCATAACGACGCTGTGCGCGGATCTCGGGGGTGGCAGTTACAAATATTTTTAGTTCTGCATCGGGAAAAACCGTAGTTCCAATATCACGTCCATCCATGACAATACCTTTGGAATTACCCATTGCCTGTTGTTGTGCCACCATTGCTTCGCGTACAAAGCCTAAAGTTGCGATAGGGCTGACGCGAGAAGAAACTTCCATACTACGGATTTTATTTTCTACATTTACTCCGTTCAGATAGGTGTCAGGACGTCCGGTCAACGGATTTAGTTGAAATGAAATATGAATATTACCAATTTCTTTCTGAAGTCTTTCCGTATCAATCTCATTTCCTTTAAAGATGCCATTTTCTATACTGTATAAAGTGACTGCACGATACATGGCGCCACTGTCTATGTATATGTAACCTATTTCACGGGCAAGATCTTTTGCCATGGTACTTTTTCCACAGGAGGAAAAACCGTCGATTGCGATAGTTATCTTTTTCATGTTGAGTTATACTATTTATATATTATAAGGTATATGACAAATTAAATATAAGTGAGGATGAACTCACATGATATTTGGCGTATGCCATCCCTAATTTCAATCGTTTTAATTGAATACCTGTGCCACAAGTAAAACCCGCCCAATGGCTGGAGCCGTTTATTTTCATTTCTTCTCCACGGCGGAAGTTGTATCCGGCTGCCAGGTAAAAGTTGTTGGTTGGGAGAAAATCAATGCCAAGGGCGATATGATTTAACAATTTCTTTCCAAAATTGTTTGCTGCTGTGGCTGATGTACTCCATTGTGTCAGGTCATGTAGAGTAAATGAGAGCCTGAAAGGAGCATGTGCCAGTCGTTTGCTAAAACCAAGCTGTACGTCGGCAGGTAGCTTTTCATGTCGTTCTTCGAAAGCTTTCAGTTGTCCTCCCAAATTGCGTGCAACAAGTGAAGCGGAAAAGTCTGACTCCTGATGATAGTAATTCAATCCCAAATCAATGCCAATTGCGAATGAAGAGTACTTATCATAATGAGAATAAATGAAGTTTGTGCGGACACCACCACTCCAATAATCACTTAAATCATAGGTATAAATGCCCGATATGGAAATATCTTTGGCAGAGAAAGTGCCGATTTCTATATTTTCTTCGGTGGTTTCTTTTAACTCTCCGTAATTTACATATTGAGCGGTTACCGCCCAAGTGGAACGCTCGCCTGCTGTACGTGCGAATGCGGCTCCTCCAACATTGACACCATCCATATAAAGCATGTAATTCAGGTTGAGAGTTTTATCCGCTACACACGAAAGAAGGGCGGGATTTTGGACAGCCATCGTTAAATCGTCTTCTATAATAGAAATATTTTCTCCACCCAATGCCGATGCGTGGGCAGAAAAAGGAAGCTTTAAAAATTGGAAGGCGCTGGTTCCGTCTTGCGCACGTAAAACGGAGAAAATCAGTAGTAGTAGCACCGTAATAAAAGACTTTTTCAACATTTCATTTAAAATTATTGCCAAAGATACGGTATTTTTAAAATATCTCGTTACATTTGTGGCACAAAAGCGCAGGTGTGCTTTTTGAAGGATAAAAAAAACAAAAATGGGTGCATATTGTCTTAAAAAAGATAGTACGGATGAACGTTTTGCAGAAAAAGTACTATATTTGCCCAAAATGAGAAACACGTTAAAATAATATTATAATTATGGAAATTAAGAAAACACCTAAAGCAGATTTGGAGAACAAAAAATCGACTTGGATGCTTATTGGTTATGTTATTGTGCTGGCTTTTATGTTTATAGCATTTGAATGGACAAAGCGCGATATCAAGATCGATACAAGCCAGGCTCTTACTGATCTCTATTTTGAGGAAGAAATGGTTCCTATTACTGAACAGGAAGAAAAGGTCGCTCCTCCTCCTCCAGAAGTAGCTCCGATTAACGAAACATTGGAAATCGTAGCTGATGATGCTGATGTGGAAGAAACAGTGATCGCCTCTTCAGAAGAAACAGGTAAGGCAGTAGAGGTAAAATATGTGCCTGTAACTGTTGTTGAAGAAGAACCGGAAGAACAAACCATTTTTGAGGTTGTAGAACAAATGCCTGAATTCCCGAATGGTGGTATGGCTGGTTTGATGCAATTCTTGAGCAAGAACATCAAATATCCTACTATTGCACAGGAAAACGGTACTCAAGGTCGTGTAACAGTACAATTCGTTGTTAATAAGGACGGTAGTATTGTAGACGCTAAAGTCATAAGAGGTGTGGACCCGTATTTGGATAAAGAAGCACTCCGTGTGATTGGTACTATGCCGAAGTGGAAACCCGGTATGCAGCGCGGTAAACCTGTACGCGTTAAATATACAGTGCCTGTAATGTTCAGATTGCAGTAATACGTTATCTATATAAATAAAGAGGCTGCCGATAAAGCAGCCTCTTTTTATTCTTACTATTCTCCTTAATTTATAATCACTATGTTTACAGCTTCCGAGCTTCTCGAAAAAATTAATTCTCATATTACTGATTTACAGTTTACGCGTACTCCAAAGGGATTGTATGCTCCGGTGGAATATGTTCTGTCTATGGGTGGAAAGCGAATTCGCCCGGTATTAATGTTGATGGCTTATAATTTGTATCAGGAAGATGTGACTCGTATCTATGCTCCGGCTATAGGTATTGAAGTTTATCATAATTATACCCTTCTTCATGATGATTTGATGGATCGTGCTGATCGTCGTAGAGGCAAAGAAACGGTCCACAAAGTCTGGAATGATAATACTGCGATTCTTTCGGGCGATGCAATGTTGATTTTAGCTTATCAATTTATGGCAGAATGTTCTCCATCCTTTTTGAAGGAAGTCATGGATCTTTTTAGTCTAACAGCCCTTGAAATATGTGAAGGTCAGCAAATGGATATGGAGTTCGAACAGAGAAATGATGTAGCGGCGGAAGAATATCTGGAAATGATTCGTCTGAAAACAGCAGTTTTATTAGCTGCAAGTTTGCGAATCGGTGCCCGTTTGGGAGGTGCTTCAGTAGAAGATGCAGACCGTTTGTATGATTTTGGAATGCAAATAGGAGTTGCTTTCCAATTGAAAGATGATCTTTTGGATGTTTATGGTAATGTCAAAGTCTTTGGGAAAAATATTGGTGGAGATATCCTTTGCAATAAAAAAACTTATATGCTGATTAAGGCATTTGAACATGCCGATTCAAGTCAACGTGAGCAGTTAAATTATTGGGTTCATGCAAAAGCCTTTCAACCCGTTGAGAAGATTGCTGCCGTTACGGAACTCTATAATCAGATTGGCGTAAAAGCTATTTGTGAGAATCAAATGTTGGAGTATAGCAATCGTGCGATGGAAAGTTTAGCGGCTGTCAGTGTTGCAGAGGAAAAGAAAGAAGAACTTAAAAAGGTAATAGAGAATTTGATGCATAGAGAGGTTTAATAGTGTCTTTTTGGATTTATGCCTTATAGAAGATTACCAAATACAGATCAGGCGAGAATACGGGCACTGAAAGCAGTGGTTGCGAAAGCTGATGTCCAGAACCTTTATGATTTGGCAGTTTCCCTGAAGACGTTGACAGAGGCCCGGAATTTCTTGACGAGGTTTGAGGCTGCCCAGTCTTATTATTTGCAATGTTTTGAACGTCAGTCGCAGGCTGGTCATAAGCATCAGGCCAATGTAAAGATGGCGCGTTTGTATGTATCTCATTTTATTCAGGTATTGAATTTAGCTGTAATACGTTCGGAAGTACGTGTTGCTCACAAAGCATATTATGGCTTACCGGGAGATAGTACAAATGTTCCGGATTTATCAACAGAAACAGCATTAGTGGAATGGGGACGAAAAATTATAGATGGAGAGGCTAAACGAACTTCACAGGGCGGAATTCCTATTTATAATCCTACAATAGCCAAGGTTAGAGTGCATTATGATATCTTTACAGATAGTTATGACCGACAAAAAAATCTGCAAGCTTTGACAGCGCGTAGTTTAGAATCTCTTTCTGCTATGCGAACCACAGCAGATGAATTGATTTTAGATATTTGGAACCAGGTTGAAAAAAAAAGTTTGAAGATGTTTCTCCAAATGAGAAACGTTTGGATTTGTGCCGTGATTACGGATTAATTTACTATTACCGTACCGGTGAAAAACGAAAAGAAGAAGTAAACAAATGAGATTGATAGATACACATTCCCATCTCTTTTTAGAAGAATTTTCAGAAGATTTACCGCAAGTTATTGAGCGTGCCCGTTCTGCAGGAGTCACTCATATCTTTATGCCTAATATCGACAGTACGACAATTGATTCAATGTTATCGGTATGTAATACCTATAATGATTATTGTTTTCCTATGATAGGACTGCATCCTACTTCTGTTAATGCCGATTATGAAAAAGAACTGGAGATTGTGGCTCGTGAACTAAGGTCTTTCAATAAGTATATTGCAATAGGGGAGGTTGGTATGGATCTTTATTGGGATAAAACTTTTCTGAAAGAACAGCAGATTGTATTAGATAAGCAAATCAATTGGGCTTTGGAATATGACCTTCCTGTCGTTATTCATTGTCGGGATGCCTTTGGCTATATATATAATGTACTGGAACCTTACAAGAATACTTCTTTAAAAGGAGTTTTCCACAGTTTACGGGTACTGATGATGAGGCTGCCCGGATTCTGGAGTTTTCAGGTTTTCTAATTGGAATTAATGGTGTGGTCACTTTTAAAAAGTCGCGCCTTCCGGAAGTTTTGACTAAAATACCTTTGGAGAAGATTGTTCTTGAAACGGATTCCCCTTATCTCACTCCGGTTCCGAATCGTGGTAAGAGAAATGAAAGCGCCTATGTGAAGGATACTTTGATGAAGGTTTCTGATATCTACCGGATGTCTCCGGAGGCCGTTGGACGTGTTACTTCCGAGAACGCTTTAAAAGTGTTTGGAATGCTCAAATAACATCGTAAAGATTTTAAAGTTTATTAATTTTGAGATTTTATTAAAGATAAAACGGAGAGAATGAGGGGCAAGAACGAAAAAAAGAATACATTTGTAGCTGAAAACGCTTGTGGTTCGCATTTTTTTTGTAATTTGCAGCCGTTTTTGAAAGAGGCGTCTATTGGAGAGATGCTCGAGTGGTTGAAGAGGCACGCCTGGAAAGCGTGTATACCTCTAAAGGGTATCCGGGGTTCGAATCCCCGTCTCTCCGCAGAATGAAAGAAGGAAACAAAAATAATAAATGAATATAATAAACAATTTAATTAATTAATCTTAAAAATTAGACACACAATGAAAAAGTTATTTGCAATTGTTGCTGTGATGGGAGTCTTAACATTTGGCTCAACTCAACTTGCTCAGGCTCAAGATGCTCCTGCAGCTGAACAAACAGAACAAGCTGCTCCTGCAGCTCAAGCAGCTCCTGCTGGTGATGCTACTGTAGAGGCAGAAGAAGGTGGTATTCACAAGGAAATCAAGACTAAATTTATTGAAGGTACTGCATCTTTCATGAGTTTGGTTGCTATCGCTTTGGTTATCGGTCTTGCATTCTGTATTGAACGTATCATTTATCTGAGCTTGGCTGAAATCAACACAAAGAAATTCTTGGCTGCTATTGAAGCTGCTTTGGAAAAAGGCGACGTAGAAGCTGCTAAAGACATCGCACGTAATACAAGAGGTCCTATCGCTTCTATCTATTACCAAGGCTTATTGAGAATTGATCAAGGTCTTGACGTAGTTGAGAAGTCAGTAGTATCTTATGGTGGTGTACAAGCTGGTTACTTGGAAAAAGGTTGCTCTTGGATCACACTGTTCATCGCAATGGCTCCGTCTTTGGGATTCTTGGGTACTGTAATTGGTATGGTGCAGGCATTTGATAAGATCCAACAAGTAGGTGATATCTCTCCGACGGTTGTAGCAGGTGGTATGAAAGTTGCCTTGATTACAACTATTTTCGGTTTGATCGTTGCTTTGATTCTGCAGGTATTCTACAATTATATCCTGTCTAAGATCGAGGCTTTGACCAGCGAAATGGAAGATTCTTCTATCACTCTGTTGGATATGGTTATCAAATATAACTTGAAATACAAAAAATAAGAGAAATGGCTAAATTATCATATAGAGTATCATATTACGTACTGTATGTTTTATTCGCCGCTATTTTAGTAGTATTGGGCTTATTCTACTTCGGTGGAGATGCTCAGGGCGATGCAGTACTGGCGGGTGTTGATCCCGAGATGTGGCAGCCTGCACAGACAGAAAGTCTGCTGTACTTGATGTATGGTTTGTTTGCTTTGACTGTTGTTGCAATGGTAGCTGCGTTTATCCTGCAATTTGGTAGCGCATTAAAAGATAATCCTGTAAAAGCTTTGAAATCACTACTAGGTGTTATTTTATTGGTTGTCGTAATGATCGTTGCTTGGTCTATGGGTAGTGGAGAACAGATGAATATACCAGGTTATAGTGGAACTGATAATGTTCCGTTCTGGCTAAAGGTTACTGATATGTTCCTGTATACTATTTATTTCTTACTGGGAGCAACTGTTCTTGCAATGCTTTTCAGTAGTATTAAAAAGAAATTATCATAATCGATTGAGGGAACTCGATCTAATGGAGTAATTACAATGGCAAAAGGAAAAAGAAAAGTTCCTGATATAAACTCAAGTTCTACAGCGGATATTGCTTTCCTATTGTTGATCTTCTTCTTGATTACGACTTCTATGGATACGGACCGTGGTTTGGCAAGACGTTTGCCGCCACCGCCTGAACAAGACCAGAAGAATGATGATTCAGATAAGGTTAAGGAGCGTAACGTGATGACAGTCTTCTTGAACATGAATGACCAACTCATGGCCAATGGAGAGTACATCAATGTAGATCAATTGAGAGATAGGGCAAAAGAATTTATTGCTAACCCGTATAATGATGAAACCAAACCGGAAAAGCATGCAAAAGAGATACCTTTCTTTGGCACTATGCAGGTTACGGAAAAGTATGTAGTTTCTTTGCGTTGCGACCGTGGATCTTCCTACAAGGCATATTTGGCTGTTCAGAATGAACTGGTGGCTGCTTATAATGAGCTGAGAGAAGAATTGTCTCAGGAAAAGTTTGGTAAAAATTATGCCGCTTTGGATGAAGATCAACAAAAAGCAATTCGTGATGTATATCCTCAGAAGATTTCTGAGGCAGAACCTAAAAAGTACGGAGAAAAGAAGTAATGGGAAAATTTAATAAGACTGGTAAACGCGAAATGCCTGCGTTGAATACTTCTTCTCTGCCTGACCTTATCTTTACTCTGTTGTTCTTCTTTATGATTGTAACAACAATGCGTGAGGTAACATTAAAGGTTGAGTTTAAGGTTCCGCAAGCTACAGAATTGGAAAAACTGGAAAAGAAATCTTTGGTTACGTTTATCTATGTAGGAAAACCTACAGCTGAGTTTCGTAAGAAACTGGGCAATGAAAGCCGTATCCAATTGAATGATAGCTATGCTGAAGTTGCTGAAATTCAGGACTACATTATTGGTGAACGTGCCAGTATGAAGGAGGAAGATCAGCCTCAGATGACTGTTTCTTTGAAAGTTGACCAAGATACGAAAATGGGTATCGTTACAGATATCAAAGAAGCTCTTCGTAAAGCTTATGCATTGAAACTTAACTATTCTGCGCAACCGCGTCAGTAAGAAGTTAATCAAACTATAAAAAATAAAGGGTGCTTATTCGAAATAAGCACCCTTTATTTTTTTATCCCCTTACATTATATACTTCTTTGTATATAGAGTCTTTTACTGTTTCAAAATCTCTTTCACACTCTAAATCTCCATGAGCCATAAGCAACATTGGAAGATATTCATCTGTAGGTCTGTATGGAGGTTGAAGATATGGTCTTTCCCAGAGCACGAATCCTTGGCGCTTATAGAAATTAATACGTCTTTGGGCCATTTCTTCTTCCGGCATTTCCACTTCCAGGACAATAGGGTGTTGAAGCAACTGACATAAATGATTTAAAACATTCTTTCCATGTCCGCCATTACGCTGGGCTGGATCTACGGCGAAATGTTCGACATAGTAGAATTTGCCGAAATCCCAATAGGTAATGAATCCTACAGGAGTATCATGATGGAAAATAATATTGTTATAGAAGTGAGGTCTGCTATCGGTGTACAGACGAAGCTCCTCTAAGGGGCGGTGTTCTTCCGGTGGGAAGGCAGCGGTTATCAACTGTTCCATGTACTCATACAAAAAAATCCATCAGCGGTGCTGATGCGTTGAAGTCTGATCATAATGTTGGTCTTTAAAGTTTACTTCTCTTATTATTTTGTATAAAAATCAATTAGTCTTTGCAGTGCTCGTTGGCATACCGGACAAAATGTAGGATGTTCATTGGTACGCATGCGGCAGTTATCAGCAGGACGGAATATCCCTTTGGCAGAATATCCGCCTCCTTCATACACTCCTACTGGATACTTAGCCTGTTCGCTGACAGGGGTAGGGACAGGAGTACCTTTGACAAGCATATCTTCCCATTTTGAAGCAAAATCTACGCGTGTACTTATGTTCTGTTCCCAAGGTTCTGTATCCAATGGGTAAGTATCTGTCATGACGTCATCATTGTAGAAGTACTCGTCAGCTAATCCTCCGAAGCTGTGCCCAAATTCATGCACAACTACCGGGCGGAACATCGGATGGTGTGCAGTGGTTAAAGTATATGCATTATAGATACCGCCACCTCCATATTCTTCAGTATTGGCGAGAATAATAATGTGTTCATAAGGTATTCCGGCTAAAGCATCGTGTATGGATTTGACACGCCGGGTTGTCAGGTAACGATCAGAATAGAATGTGCTGAAATGCGAGTTAAAAGCCGTATGCTTCCATTCTCCTAAACGGGGAACACTTACCCCTGTGTCATCAGATGGGCTGGCGACTGCTACAATATTGAAGCGATCTTTCATACTCTTGAACGGTTCGTGTGAGAATAGGCTTTCACAGGCGATTTCCGCATCCTGATAGAATACGTCCATCTCGGCAGGCGTATATCCTTCGGCAAGGATGGCTACGTCGATACATTTATCTGTTTCACCACTTTTTAGCAGGTACTTATGCGGAGTGATATGTGCAGTCCCTTTTTGATGAATAAGTACATCATCTGGGCGAACAGTGTGTTTCAGACATGTACGCACTTCTTTTCTCGGACTTAACAATGTGATTTCTATTTCCACGGGGCGGAGTGGATAGGGGAGTAAAAATGTATTTTCAAATCCTTTGCTGACGACCTTAGCTTCATCCGTCTCTAGCCATTCTTGAAAGAGGGAAGAAAAAGAAGTCGTATAGACTGTTTTTCCACTTTCCAAATCCTTCATGATAATTTGTCCGTTACCTTGCAAAGGTAGTTCGGCCAAATGCTGGTGTCTTCCGGCCCATGATGGAAGTACGGATAGTTCATCCAGACAAACATTCTGGCAAGAAGCGTCTCCAGTAAAGATATAATCAACACGCAATGTCTTATTGGCAAAATACTCAGTGTAGTTTTGCGCATGGCCTACTGTTAGTATCAGCAAGCATAATGCAAGTACAAGATATTTTTTCATAGCAATCTTATTTTGTAGTTATAGGCAAAGATAATGCAAATTGAGCGCATAACTTTCATGCTTGCATGAAAAAGTTATGCCGAGATGCTGCTTATCTTCTTTAAAGATAATGCAAATTGAGCGCATAACTTTCATGCATGTATGAGAAAATAATGCCGAGTGTGGGTTTATTCATTTTTTAGCAAGAAAAGTAATAAATCGTATTTTAATTGGGAAAGATTTTGCTAACTTTGCATAGTACTGTATGAGAATACGGTAAAGCAATCGTTATTTATTAATCATAAATTAAGAAATGGGACATCATCAATTGGATACTTTAGACGAGCAAATACTGAAATTGATTGCAGATAATGCCCGTATTCCTTTTCTGGAAGTGGCAAGAGCTTGTAATGTTTCCGGTGCAGCCATACATCAACGCATACAAAAACTGACGAATTTAGGTATCTTAAAAGGATCGGAATACGTTATCGATCCGGAAAAGATCGGTTATGAAACTTGTGCCTATATTGGTATTTACCTGAAAGATCCGGAATCATTTGACGCAGTGACAAAGGCGCTTGAAGCTATTCCGGAAATTGTGGAATGTCATTTTACGACAGGTAAATATGATATGTTTATCAAACTTTACGCACGCAATAACCACCATTTGCTGAGCATTATCCATGATAAATTACAGCCACTGGGGTTAGCGCGCACTGAAACACTGATATCTTTCCATGAAGCCATTAAGCGGCAGATGCCAATCATGGTGGAGGTCGATGAAGATTAGGAATTACTTACGGATATAATCCACAAATGCATAGGAGCAGGGATGTTTCTCGTCAACAAGATGAGACTCCCTGCTTTTTTCGTGCCATATCGCAAAATCCATAGCTGGGAAATAAGCATCTACCTGAGGTGCTTCGGCAGCGATTTCTGTCAGACAAAGCATATCTGCCAATGGCATTGCCTGCTTATAAACACTTGCACCGCCAATAATATATACTTGTTCCTCTGGTTGACAGCTCTGCAAAGCTGCTTCGAGAGTGGGAAATACTTCTGCACCGGGGCACAGAGTTGCAGGATTGGATGAAAGTACTACGTTCCTACGATTGGGCAGTGCGCCTTTAGGCAGAGATTCAAATGTTTTTCTTCCCATGATTATTGTGTTCCCTGTGGTTAATGCCTTGAAACGCTTCAAATCATTGGGAAGCCAGAATAACAGTTTATTTTGAAAGCCGATCCCTAAGTTACGGTCTACGGCGGCGATGATACTAACCATGATTGGATTTATGATTTGTTAAACAGAAACTTTACCGGCAATATGCGGATGCGGATCGTAATTTACCAATTCGAAATCTTCATATTGGAAATCAAAGATACTCTTCACGTCCGGGTTTATTTTCATTTGTGGCAATGGGCGTGGTTCACGGGAAAGTTGTAGTTTCACCTGCTCCAGATGATTCAGATAAATATGCGCATCACCAAGCGTATGAATGAAGTCTCCTGCCTTCAATCCGGTTATCTGTGCCATCATCTGCAACAGTAGAGCATAAGACGCAATATTGAAAGGTACACCAAGAAAAATGTCCGCACTACGTTGATAGAGTTGGAGGCTTAACCGTCCATTTGCCACATAGAATTGAAAGAACGCATGACAGGGAGGAAGATTCATATTGTCAATATCCCCCACATTCCAAGCACTGACAATGATGCGTCGGGAATCCGGATTATGAAGAATTGTTTCTACAGCCTCACTGATCTGGTCGATGGAACCACCTTTATAATCAGGCCAAGAGCGCCATTGATAACCGTAAATATGTCCTAACTCACCATTCTCATCCGCCCATTCGTTCCAGATACGAACGCCATGATCTTGCAGATACTTGGCATTGGTATCTCCATTCAGGAACCATAGCAATTCATATATAATTGATTTCAGATGTAGTTTTTTGGTGGTGAGGCAGGGAAAGCCTTCGTCCATATTAAAGCGCATCTGATGTCCGAATACGCTGATCGTACCGGTTCCGGTACGGTCTTCCTTGTGTATGCCTTCGGTTAATACTCGGTTGAGCAAGTCTAAATATTGTTTCATGATTGCAGATTACGAATTATAAACAACAAAAGTGACCATCTTTTTAGCCTCGCCAAAGGTAATTAAACTTCGGCAGATAGCATAATTATTTCTAATTAAAGGAATGGTGTCATCAGGTTACCCACCCAGCCTACAAACTTCTTCCATCCGGAACGTTTCTTCCAAACCTCGGGAGTCAATAGCGTACTATTCTTTTTATCTCGTTCAAACATATCATTCAACTGATGAGTGACGGTGGGATCGAAAATAAATGCATTTGTTTCGAAGTCATAACGCAGACTGCGGCTATTCAGATTGGCTGTACCTACAGTACAGAAGTTCCGGTCCACCATCATAATCTTGGAATGGTGGAATCCTCCGTTGAAGAGATAAACTTTTGCTCCTTTTTTCATCGACTTGTGCACAATGTAGAAAGATGCTTCCGGCGTAAAAGGAATATCAGAGACAGCAGGTATCATGATTTCCACTTCAGTACCTTTCTTTAATGCGTGCTTGATGGCTTTCCGGATGGATTTGGTTGGTACAAAGTAAGGGTTTACAATCTGTATGCTATGTTGTGCTGCTCCGATGGATGCTGCATAAGCGTGACTGATAGAGCGGGGAGTTTCCGTGGTGTACGGTCTACTATTGCTATTTCTTCCGCTATACTGTCGTGCAGTTGTGGTATATCCGGAAAGTAAACCGGTCCACCGATATGCTGTTTAGTTTCCTGGTTCCACATAGTGAGGAAAATGCCTTGCAGATAACGCACTGCATCTCCTTCTATGCGCATGTGCATATCGTGCCATTGCCCGATTTTAGGCAATCCGGTGATGTAATAGTCGGCGATGTTCATGCCACCGGTATATCCTATTTTTCCATCAATTACTACAATCTTCCGGTGGTCACGGTGCATGGCATGATTGATCCACGGGAAGGTAATCGGGTCGAATTTCACGATTTCAATACCTCGGTCACGGATTGCTTTCAAATGACGCTTTTTCAGTGGTTTGCTATTCGACCAATTGCCAAAAGCATCGAAGAGGGCACGGACTTCCACACCTTCCTGCACTTTTATAGCAAGTAGGTCGAACAGGGCATTGGCGATAGAGTCATTGCGGAAATTGAAGTATTCCAGATGGATGTGATGTTTGGCGTGGCGTATTTCTTCGAAGAGGTCAAGGAACTTCTCCCGTCCGCTCATCAGTAGCTTTACTTCATTGTTGGCGGTGACCGGAATACCTTGTTGTTGTAGATAATGCATCACGAGCGAGTCACTGGTAGCAACTTGCGCGTGAATATTTCCTATAAAAAATAATGCAGATGATAATATGATGAATAATATTCTTCTCAAAACTTCTTACGCTTAGTTAGTTTTTCTAATTGAGTCGACAAAGATACAATTTATTGGTGAGAAATGTTTGCTCAGTTAAAAAAAATTAGCCCTTGACCTGCAAAAAGCAGATAAGGACTAACTAAATTATTGTAAGGGTAAACGGATTTATTGCAAGGGATAAGTGAACTTTATGCTAAAGAACAAATCTTGCGATATCCTAAGTAGACAAGTACTACTGCCGCTATAATCAGTGATTTGAGATCGAGTTCCGCTGCACCGCTTTCTACGGCACTGGTGAAAGTCTCGCGCAAAGCTCCCAGCACCAGTTGCAAACCATCGAGAACAAAGAACAACACCACGGCAAGTGTAAAGCAGAACAAGCTCCACAGCTGCGAAATCCGGTAATACCGGTCGGGCAGGTGGTGCATCACGCGACGGCTGAAGCCGTTATCTTCTATCTCTTTCCGATTGTCAGAGAAGAATTGCTGCAAAAGTTTATCATCAGTTGTTTCCGTCATAACCATTTTGTTTTAAGTAGGTAGCCATTTTTTCTTTTGCCCGCGAGAGGTGGCTTTTGACTGTTCCCGCCGGGCATCCCGTGATACCTGCAATCTTTTCGATGCTCTGATCTTCTATGTAGAACAAGGTGATGCAGGTTCGTTCCATTTCTTAGTGTCGCCAGTGCTTGGTAAATGTCTATTTGTTGTCCTACGTCATCCTGACTGGTATTCCAGTGAGTATCCACTTCCCGGGTGTCGAGGTCGGCTGTATCCTTTCGACTGCGAAGATAATCATAAAATACATTATATGCAATACGGTAAAGCCAGGTGGAGAAATTGGACAGGTTTTTGAATGAAGCCAGGTTGGTGTAGGCTTTGATAAATGTGTCCTGCGCCAGGTCGTCACTCAATTCGTTGTCGCCGCAAGTCAGGTTGAGGAAGAACCGTCGCACGAGCGACTGGTACTTCTTCACTAACTGGTCGAAGGCCCTGGTGTTGCGAAACACCACGACCTGTGTGACTAACGATATGTCATTGAGTTGGCTCATCTATCCTGATTGTTCTTTTTATTAGAGTCTTGCGTATAATAGATTACTAATTGTCCGAATCCGGTGAACATGATCAGTAGTCCGACACAGCCTACTCCGAAGTTTTCGGTGATGGCCCAGAGGAAGATGAATAATCCGACACCGATAAAAATGTTCTTGATGCCTTTGGTACGGATATCTTCTGTTTTCTCCGCATTCTTGAAGAAGTCTTCAGGCAATTGTTGCCCACTGGAGAGTGCTTGCTCTGCAAGGCGGTATTTGGCTTTTCGATTCTTGTAGTTGAAGAAGAATACTGTAAAGACGATGAGTAGCGGCAAACCGAAGATGAAGACGATGGCAGTCACTGAAATAATGGTTTCAGAGGTTTTACCGTCTAAGTCGAAGCCCCAGTCCCAACCACTGCTGTTGTGGTGTTTCCATCCCTTATCGCTTTTGCTGTCCGAACTACTGCCTTCGTAGGTCATGATGCTGAGCGTATCGGTTACAGTCTTTCCGTTGATGGTAGTATCGTGCAGTTCAATTACGCGTTTTTTGTTCCCCAGACTGTCGTTTTCTGTAACCGTTCTGTTGCTTGCCTGTACCAGTGAGCATAATGTCATGGCGGCGACGAGTGCTAAAATTATCCGTTTCATAATCATATTTTGTTTTATCTTTTATTGTTTCTTTGTGTGTTAGACGTATCATGTTAGTTAGAAAGTTGCAAAGAGACGATATTTTTTTTAGAAAATCAGTATTATCTGAAATTATTTGCCGGATATTTAGGTTTATGCAAGGTGGAGGATATTAAGTATTCATTTCGGGCGGGTGGTAGGTAAAGCAAGAAATACCTGTGAATCATATCTATAAGGAATTCTTTTCTCACCTACCACCTCCCCCTACGGGTACTCCTCCTCCGGGGAGGAGGAGAATTGAGATAGTATTGTTCAGCATTTGATTCATTACTATACCATAAACACAATGATGTTTTGTCGTTTTGTTGGATTTTATCGACAACAGCAGGGAGTTTTGTAACCTTTTGATTATCAATATGATATTCCGGACCGTATTCAGTATACGACAGAACCCTATTCAGTATACGACTGAATGGCATTCACTATACGACTGAATTAGGTTAAGTATACCACTTTTCCTCAAACATTTGCTATTTGTAAATAATATGTAATGTTATGCTGCTCTTGTTTTAGTTCATTACTTTTCCAATATGAATCTGCTTTTGCTTAATGTTAATGTAATATCGGACTTCTTGTACTCATCAGTTATAGGTATTTTGCTTCACATCCGGTTAAAACACCTAAATCCGGTTGCTTCTTATTGTAATTAGTGTTACTTTCGCAAACCTATATTAAAAACGCTTTTGGAGAAGTTACGGAATATACTGAAATGGTTCCTTCCTTTATTATTTATTGCATATTTAGGAGGAATTACGCTGTTTACTCACTCGCATGTGGTAAATGGGGTAATTATTGTGCATTCCCATCCCTTCAAAGATGAACATAGCCATACGGAAGCACAGGTTGAAACGATATTCTTCCTTTCTTCTTTTGTAGCTTCTTCTCTGCCTGCTATTCTTTTCGCCGCATCGGCTTTCCTTATTTTGTTGCGTGTGCTGAGTGTTCCGGCTGTGGAACATGTCAAGTGCGTGCGGGTTCGTTGCGGCATCAGCTTGCGTGCACCACCTGTAGTTCATTGACAATAGGAGTCCCCTTTCCTTTTTTTATTAAAATCCATAAAAATTAGAACTACATGAAAAAATATATCTTTTTCGTGGTGGGAGTAATGTGTACATTGCTCTCCCACACCGCTTATGCCATTGATTTAAATAAATCCGATGCCAATATCATCGGCCACGTACTAGAGAAAAAAACAGGAGAACACCTTTCCTATATGACAGTAGCCCTGAAAGGGACCACTATCGGAACCATGACTGATGGTACCGGACACTACTTTTTGAAGAACCTTCCGGAAGGTGAGTTTACGCTCTCCGTCAGTGCCGTAGGTTATAAGCCACAAGAACGAAAAGTAACCCTGAAACGAGGCAAGACACTAGAAGAAAACTTCGAACTGGAAGAAGACATGGTAGCCCTGGATGGTGTTGTTGTTACAGCCAATCGTAATGAAACCGCTCGCCGACTGGCACCTACCTTGGTAAAAGTCGTTACACCGAAACTATTCGATATGACCAATTCGCACACCTTATCGCAGGGGCTCGTATTCCAGCCGGGTGTACGTGTAGAAAATGATTGCCAGAATTGTGGTTACTCTCAGGTACGTATCAATGGTATGGACGGAAAATATACACAGATATTGATCGATTCCCGCCCTATCTTCTCTGCACTGGCAGGTGTCTACGGTCTGGAACAAATTCCCGCCAACATGATAGAGCGTGTGGAAGTGGTGCGTGGAGGTGGCTCGGCCCTATTCGGCTCTTCCGCCATTGCCGGAACGGTGAATATCATTACGAAAGAACCTCTCCGCAACTCCGGTTCGTTTGCTCACTCCATCTCCAATTTCGATGGTTCTGGTTCGTTTGACAATAATACCACGCTTAATCTTTCCCTGGTATCTTCGGACAACAAAATGGGAGCCTACATCTACGGGCAGAACCGTCACCGTTCGGCATGGGATTCCAATGGGGACGGCTTCTCCGAATTGCCCAAATTGAAGAACCAGACAGTAGGCATAAACGCTTATTATAGACTGAATCCCTATTCCAAGCTGAATCTGGAATATCATCACATGGAAGAGTTTCGTCGTGGCGGTAACCGCTTTGATCTGCCGCCTCACATTGCCGAAGATGCCAATTTGAATGGTTCCGGTAAGCCCGGACTGGTGGAGCAGATTGAACATTCCATCAATACGGGCGGATTGAAGTTCAGTGCCTTTTCCAAGGACCAGAAACACTCATTCAATGCATACGCCTCTGCCCAGCATATCGTGCGCGATAGTTATTACAGTGCCTATGGGCATACCACAGACTTTACCGGCGTATTGGGTGCTCAGTATATCTATCATTTTGATAAGCTCTTTTTCATGCCTTCCGACTTGACGGGTGGTGTGGAATTTAACCATGATAATCTGGATGACAAGGCAACAGACATGCAAAAATACCGCGATGCTGCCCTGGCGGAAGATCCTACTGCAACAGGCGATCGTCTGCAACAGTTGATTGATAAGTATACGCCCGATCCCCTGAAGCAAATAGTGAACATAGCAAGCGCCTACGTGCAGAATGAATGGAAAAGTGAGCAATGGAGTTTCCTGATAGGCGGACGTCTGGATAAGAACAGTATTATGAATAAAACCATCTTCAGCCCTCGTACCAATATCCGTTACAATCCTACACAAGATATGAATATCCGTTTCAGTTATGCCGAAGGTTTTCGTGCTCCGCAGGCTTTCGACGAAGACCTGCATATTAGCAATGTGGGAGGCGAATTGATTTCCATCGTCCGTGCCAAAGATCTGAAAGAGGAACGTTCGCGCAGCGTGAATGCTTCGATGGATTGGTATCGCTATTTCGGTGACTTTCAGGCAAATCTGTTAGTAGAAGGTTTCTTTACGAAACTCTCCGATCCGTTTGTTCTGACAGCACCGATAGAAGATCCGAACGGTAGCGGATATCTGATACAAACCCGTGTCAACGGTTCCGGTGCAAAAGTATATGGCGGTACATTGGCAGGAAAGATTGCTTGGCGTGATAAAATCCAGTTGCAGGCGGGACTGACCGTGCAACGCAGTCTGTACGACTCTCCCGAGGAGTGGAGCGCAGACAAAGAGCACCTGTCTGACAAAGAACGATATAGCGACCGGATATTGCGTACTCCCGATGTTTATGGCTATTTTACTGCCACTTTCAATCCCACAAAGGCATTGTCGGTGGCCTTGAACGGTAATTATACTGGGCAAATGTATGTGCCTCACCTGATGTCCGAAGTGGATGGTACGGCAGACTTGTTGGTGAAAAGTCCGGATTTCTTTGAACTGGGTGCCAAAGTCGCTTATGATATAGATTTCTCCGGCATGTGCCTGCAATTCAACGTAGGAGTACAAAATATATTCAACTCTTATCAGAAAGATTTTGATAAAGGAGCCACTCGTGATTCCGGTTACATTTATGGTCCGGGAGGCCTCGTTCCTACTTTGCGGGCGTCAAGCTTAGTTTTTAGTGCCCGGCAGGTTTGTCTTGTATTGCTTTTTTATGTTCTTTTGAAGAAGGTAAGCTACATCTTAGCATAACTTTTTTATGCAAGCATGAAAGTTATGCATTTGATTTGCATTACCTTTGCGGACATAAAACAATTTGGCACATGGACTTACCCGTATCTTTTGCAGACCGTACCCGTTCCCTCCTGGGAGATGAAGAATATAACAAACTGGCTGATGCCTTGAATGACGAACAGCCCGTAAGCATCCGACTGAATGAAGAAAAACTACCCGGTTCTTCATTCAGTCTTTTTCATGCCTCTTCCGACCGTGTGCCTTGGTCGGCAACAGGTTGCTATCTCGATCGTCGATTGACGTTTACCTTTGATCCGTTGTTTCATGCCGGATGTTATTATGTACAGGAAGCATCTTCCATGTTTGTGGAGCAGGCATTAAAGCAATATATCGGCGAAAGACCCTCCGTAATGCTTGACCTTTGCGCTGCTCCCGGCGGAAATCTACTCATGCCCGCAGTGTACTGCCCGTGGGTAGCCTGCTGGTAGCAAACGAAGTGATTCGCAACCGTTCGCAAATCCTGGCGGAGAATCTGACGAAGTGGGGGCATCCGGGTGTCGTGGTGACCAATAATGATCCGGCAGACTTCGCCGGTCTGGAAGACTTCTTCGATGTTATCCTGACCGATGTACCCTGTTCCGGTGAAGGCATGTTCCGTAAAGATCCTGTTGCCGTCAGCGAGTGGAGTCCGGAGAATGTGGAAATCTGTTGGCAACGCCAGCGACGTATCATCTCCGATATATGGCCCAGTCTGAAACCCGGTGGATTGCTTATCTATAGCACTTGTACGTATAACACGAAGGAAGATGAAGAGAATATCCGTTGGATGCACGATGAATTCGGTGCAGAGATACTTCCTGTAGATGCTCCGGCAGAGTGGAACATTACCGGAAACTTGCTTGCAGGTGAAGATTTTCCTGTATATCGCTTCCTGCCTCACCGTACAAAGGGTGAAGGCTTTTTCCTTGCCGTGCTTCGTAAACCGGAAGGAGAGGAAACACAAATCCGCTACAAATCCACTTCTTCACAAGGAAAGAAAAAAACGGGTAGCTCTAAAGTTAACGCCGGAGCATCTAAGGAACAATTATTGGCTGCACGTGCCTGGCTCCTTTCGGCAGAGGACTATGAAGTTTCTGCAAATGGAATGAATATTACAGCTTTCCCTAAAGAATATATATCCGAATTATCCGTCCTCCAACAATCGCTTCGTGTTGTTCAGGCAGGTGTTACCCTTGCCGAAGTGAAAGGAAAAGACTTGATTCCCAATCATGCTCTTGCCATGAGCACTGTACAGGTTTCCGATGCTTTTCCCCGTGAAGAGATCTCTTATGAACAGGCTATTGCTTATTTGCGTAAGGAAGCCATTGTACTTTCCGGCACTACTCCACGCGGTTATGTGCTGTTGACGTATAAGGATGTTCCTCTGGGCTTTGTGAAGAATATCGGTAACCGGGCTAATAATCTTTACCCGCAGGAGTGGCGCATCCGGAGTGGATACTTGCCGGATGAGATACTGATGCTACTGAAATCTTAATCAGATGTTTGCAAGCAACTGTTCAAAAGAATGATATTCGTGTTGTCCCTCTGTGTGTAATATGAAGTGGTCGGCAGCTAAAACCTGCAAACGCGGCGATTCGTTGGTTTCCGGTGAAGAAACAGGATGACAAGCGTATCCATGACGATTGAGTGCGTTTGTTGTCCAGTGCAGCAATACTTCATCATTGGCTTCTACACTGATACGGCGGTGGCTGTCTACTTTGGGATAATATACCCCGTGCGCATAATCAAACCGGATATCGTTACGGGAGAACAAGCCGTCCATCCGGTGACTCAGAATCATATCTTCTGTTACTCCGCATTGCAGTCCGTTTTCTTTGGAAAGTAACCAAAGTTTATCTGCCAGTACCAATGCCTGTTCTATGTCATGAGTGGACAGCAGAATTGCTTTCTTTTGTTCTACTGCCAAGCGATGAAGCAACGTCATAATTTCAATACGACTCACTACATCCAGGAAAGCTGTCGGCTCATCCAGCAGAATGAGCGGACACTCTTGTACCAATGCCTTGGCAATCATAACCTTCTGCCGTTCTCCATCCGATAGCTCTGCGGTATAACTGTGGGCTTTATGGCTGATGCTTACAGCTTCCAGAGCTTCTTCAATGATAGAATGATCCGTTTTGTTCAATCTGCCGAAGAACCCCGTATGAGGTTGCCGTCCCAAGGCTACCAACTCATATACAGTCAGTCCGCCTGCCTGTGTCTTGTCTGTTAGTACTACGCCGATGGTACGTGAACGTTCTTTCTCGGAATAAGCGGACAACGGCTTTTCTTGTACAAGTAATTCGCCCGACAACGCTGGTTGTGAAGCTGCCAAAGTACGGAGCAGAGTCGATTTGCCGGTTCCGTTAGCTCCCAGCAGACAAGTCAGTTCTCCGGGGTAGAGCCGGAAGAAGAGATGCTCATGTATCCGTTTTTCTTGCTTTCCCTGGCGGTAGCCGATGCATAAATCGCTTGCGGTGATAACAGCTTTCTCCATCAGTTGAAGTATTGTATTTTACGTTGGTTGACAATGACATAAATGATAACAGGCGCACCCAGTACTGGAGTTACCGCATTGAGAGGAATAATACCTGCTTCGCCCGGAAGAATGCAGATCAGATTGCAGAGCAAAGCAATCACACCACCCGTCAGCAAAGTAACGGGAAGCAGTGAATTATGATTGGACGTACCCAGCATCAGGCGGGAGATATGTGGAACGGCCAGGCCGATGAAAGCAACAGGTCCGCAGAAAGCAGTGGTGACAGCTGTCAGTAGTCCGGTAGCAATCAGTAGCAGATTTCTTGTGCGACGGATGTTTACTCCTAAGTTTTCAGCATAGCGTGTACCCAGTAGCAGGGCATTCAGAGGTTTGATAAGCAAGATGGAAAGTAACAAACCTGCCAGACAGAAAATAGAGAAATAGGGGAGCTGTTGCAATGAGACCCCTCCGAAGTTTCCCATACCCCATATCATATAAGAATGTACCCCTTCGGCTGTCGCAAAGAAATTGAGCAATGAAATAGCGGACGAAGTGATATAACCGATCATGATACCTGTAATCAGCAGCATGATATTGCTTTTAATCAGTGTAGAAAAGAAAAGGATAAGTCCCATTACCACCATCGATCCGATGAAGGCACCGAGTATCACGGAGAAGAAACCGGATAAGGTGAATACCCCTGTAGCAATGCTTCCTCCGCCTGCCAGCATCACCAACGCCACGCCAAGACTTGCCCCTGAGTTAATGCCCAGGATGGACGGACCTGCCAGTGGATTGTTGAATGCTGTTTGTAGCATCAGTCCCGAAGCTGCGAGTGCGGCACCACATAGCAGAGCCGTGACGGCTTGCGGCAGACGGGACTCCCAGATGATAAAAGTCCAGCTGGCTTTCTCTACTTCATTTCCTGTGAGGGTATTCCACACTGCTCCGGCGGGGATATTGATTGAACCGAACCAGAGATTGGCAGCCATCAATACGAGAATGAGGACTGACAGTGCTATACCATATATATATCCTTTTGCTTTCATTCTGAAATAGACCGCAGATTTTACTCTGCTAATTTATTGTAATATCTCAGTTCATACCCTTCCAACAGTGAAGGATGAAATATCTTAATTAAATCTTTCAATAACCAGTCTGGATGGAAAGGTGTTTCTTCATAAAAAGGAACCCGGTTGGTATTGCATCCGTAGATGTTCCGCTCTTTGAAGGCACGGAAACCTGCATAAGGGGCAAACTCTTTTTCAAGTTCCCCGTATGTTTTATCTACGGGTTGATTGTAGCGTATCAGCCAGAAATCCGTTTGTTGACCTTTCTCAAAGATAACTTCGAAAGGATAGGGGAGTGAGCCGCTATGTGTATCTTCTCTGAAAATATAGTTGGCACCTGCATCAGAGTATAGTTTGGCGATGGTACTGTTACCACCCGGAGTGTACCAGGTAGAGCTTGTTTTCAAATCACACATCACGGAGGGAGCAAAAGAGATAGGCTTTACTAATTCCTGCAAATCCTTATAATTTCTTTCTATCGAAGCAAACATAGCATCTGCTTCCGCTTTCTTACCAAATAGTAGACCGTAGAAACGCATCCATTCGGCACGTCCCAATGAAGAGGTTTCCATATAGTCGGCACATTCAATGATGGGTACATTCAGTTTCTCTACACGTCCGTATCCACCACTGTTTTCGAAAGGAGAAAGGAGGATGGCATCGGGATGCAGGTCTATGATTTTCTCAATATTGGGATTCATTCCATCACCTACATCGGCGATGGTTCCGTTTCGACATCCTTCCTCTATTTCCAGTAGTTTGATATACTTCAAGTCGCATACGCCACCAATGCTATTCAAACCACCAAAGTCTTTCAGTAAGCTGCAATGAACGGATGAGTAAATGACGGCTTTACTAAGTGGAGTGCGAACAAGGGTGCCTTGAGGCACTTCCTGGGGCAACGGCTGTTTTTTGTCTACTAATACATAGGTGTGTAGTATCTTTGCTGTATCCCAGGGATTGCGTAGCTGTGCAACGATGTAATCTTCGTAATCTATCAGAGAGAGATTAGCGGAGTAGTGCAGCGGGATGGTGTCTCCTTGTGCAGAGCCGGAAGCAGTGCTGTTCTTTCCGCTACAGGCGGAAAGAAGTAACACTGTCACCCAAAAGGTTAGAAAGAAATAAATTTGTTTCATGCTGTTATTCAGTTACAAAACGCATATTAGTGGTATAGTATCCGGTTTCTAATTTCTTTTTAAGTACTCCGTCACTACCATAAACATATATGTCGTTGAGGGCAGAATGGGGCTGGTCAATAATGATCACATCTCCTGAAACCGGGTCGGTTACAATGCCACCGGGGTTAGAAAAATCACTGTATTGGGCGAATTCTTTGGTTTCTTTGGTGTTCATGTCATATACGGAAATACGTTTAGGGTCGGCGGCTTCGAAGTATTCTGCATAAATTACATATATTTTATTGCCCTTCATCGCTATTTTACTGGCCGGGCAGACTACTGTTACTTCATCAGTTTGTGGGTCGATGCATTGCAATGTTTGCGCGGGATTCCCGCCAAAATCTCCGCATGAAATGAAGTACACCTTTCCGTCTTCTCCGGTTGTACAGATATCATAGGGATTGAGAAGAACTTCTATGTCTTTGATTTTAGTAAAGTTGGCAAGATTGACAACAGCTACATATTTGCCTGTGCCATCCATATCATAATTGGATAGATTAATATATAACTTTCCGTTAGCTGAGGTAAGGGCTTCAGGATGACTTCCTCCTACCTCTATTTTTTTGGTTATTGAAAGGCTTGTAGTGTCTATTTGTGATACGGTACCATCGTATGCGGTGAAATAGATATTACCTTTGGCTGCTGTCATATATCGCGGTTGAATAGGTTGCCCGCTCTCATTCGTTAAGTTCAACGTTTTTATACGTTTGAAGTCTTTTCTATCTACGATTTCTATTTTGGCAGAGCTGCTGCAAGTGATATATATTTTAGTGCCATATACACACAAGTCCTGTGCATCGCCGATGCCTGCTCCGTTGGCAGCTGCAAACAAATCTGCACTAACAGTCTTCAGATCCCTGTCATACCATTGTATAGTACCATTATTCTCATTCCAGTTTCCTGTATTAATAACATACGCTCCATTGACAAGTGCTATCGGTCCTTCCGGAATTTTCGGTCCGTCATCATCACTACATGCGGTAAATACTCCTAATGCCATAACCAGCATGGCGGTTTTATACCAATACTTCTTCATAGTTTCTGTTTTTAGTTTATAATTTATAGTTGATTGTTACTTTGTAATTGCGTCCGGGCATCGGGTAGAAGCGGACTATTTCGTAGTTCTTATCACTCAGGTTCAAGGCATCTAGCTGTATGCGTAGCGATTGCTTCTTCCATTTAAAGGTATACGAAAGTGATATACTGTGGTCAGTGTAAGATTTAATACGATTTTCCGGAATATTCTGGGCAATCGAATAGCGTTCCGAGGCGTACATTATGTTGTAAGTAAGGTTGACATACGGATTCTCAAAAGTCAGACTTCCTGAACCTGAATGTTTCGGAGTATATATAATCTGATTCCGCCATATTTTAGAATTACGGTCGGTAATATCTTCCGCTTGCATGAAGTTGTAAGTTCCTGTGAGATATAACTTATAATGTTCTGCTAATTCTTTTTCAATTGCCAGGTTAATATCTGTACCAATGGTTTCGACTTTACCTAAATTCATCATCTTCCAGATAAACATGGTGGGGACTGCCACGATTTTATCTTTCACCCGATTATAATAAGTATCTACTGAAAGGCTTAGATAGTCGATAAATTCCAATGAAGTAGAACTCCACGTTGTACCTACATTGAATTGCCGGGTAACTTCAGGCTTTAAATTATGGTTGCCAATTACCAGATAATACAAATCATTGAATGTAGGCGTACGGAAGATGTCTTTGTATGAAGCCCTGAAACGTAGACCAAAATCAAATGGTTTCCACGACAGACTGACAGCGGGTGAAAGGCGTTTACGGTCTGCAGCAGCTTTTCCTGTCCGTACATTCTCTGTAATATAAGTATTCAGCAGGGAAGCGGTAGTAGAAAATCGGTTGCTTTTATAGTGTGTAGCTATTGCTGTTAAATAGGTGAAACGTTCCGGATATTGATTGTTCTGTAAAGTCGTTGACAAATAGTTATAGGCGAAATCTTGTGCTAATGAGAAAGATAATCCTTTCACCGGTTCGCTCCATAATGTAGCGGATAAGTAAGTCTCAGTCTGCCGGAAACGATTGTCTGTAATACCGGAAGATTCATTATTATAGTCCCGGTTCCAGCTGAAGTTAAATTTTCCACTTGCTTGTAGTTTCCATTTCTCTGAGAATCGGTTCTCATACTTCAATTGGCCGAAGTAATTACGGTCATATAGTCTTTCGGCAGCATACGGATTGTCATAAATCACTCCGCCGGGTAACCCTCTTTCCGAATCAAAGAGATAAACTTTGGCTTTCAAATCCTGTTTCTCATTCAGTGTTACAAACAAATTTAATTCTGCCCGATAAGTCTCTATATCACTATTGTTTCGTTTGGAGTCAATCAGTTTATTCCCATTCCACATTTTGAAAGGATAATTACCGTCTGCCCGTAAATAATCAGCATAGGCAGAAAGACTGAAACGGTTACTTAATTTCTGGGCATAAAATAAAGAAGGATTAGCAAGCCCGTAAGAACCGGTTTTCATATTTGCAAGCAATTGGAAAGGTCTGTCACTGAAATCCGGACGTGCGGTTTCGATACTTAAAGCACCGGCAGAGGCAAACATCTTCGCTGTCTGGTAAATATTATCGCTCTGACCAATGCTGAGTGCCAGTTCGGAAATATTGTCTAACGAGAAACGGGAGATATCTACCTGGCCTGACTGACAATCGCTGACAGTCACTCCGTCATAGCTGACTGCTGTATGTTGCGCTCCCAAACTACGTACGGAAACAGTCTTTAATCCACCAATTCCGCCATAATCCTTAACGCTGACTCCCGAGAAATGGCGAATTGCATCGGCCACATCCGATACTCCCAAACGTTCCATATCAGTTTTCTTCATTTGTTGGAGCGGGGCGGTTGCTGAGAGAGCCGGTGGCACACGCCGACCTTTTATCCCCACTTCCGGAATGACATGTACTTTTCCTGTAATGGAGTCTCCCACCTGTTGTGCTTGCAGGCTGACACAAAGCCAACATGCAAAGCAAGACAAATAAAACCGTAGCCGGGCATACCGACATAGATTATCTCTTATCATAAACAGAATGCTATAAAAACTATATACATCTCATGTCCTTTCCTCGAAGACATGAGGGATGATAGGTTTTGCAGGTCTTCTGACTTACTCCGGATTTGCCGCCTTCCCACCATACGAATATTGGCAGTGGCACAGGTGATTGGCAAATCCTGCAATAGGAGTTCACAGCAGCGGGACTGTTTGGGAGTCACACCCAATTCCCTTTTCATGGAGTATACCGAAAGGCATCCTCCAACAAAACCGGGAGCAAAGATAGGAAAGATTTATGTTTAATTTGTAATGTAGTGCAGTATTTTATAAATTTATGCATTTATTCTAACAGAGTAACTTAATAGAAAACTAATACTATAATGCTTATGCTAAAGAAAACTATTGCTGCGCTAAGCCTACTCAGTATCCTTGCAGCTTGTCAGAATGATGAGGCTCCTTCTCAATCGGAGCCAAAACCACGTCAAGACATCAATCTCACCTGTGCGGAACAAGATTTAATGGACAAAGGTACAGACTTTGCTTTCCGTTTCTTCGATCAGGTGTGCAGTTCCGAAAAGGAAAAACCGAATGTCTTTGTGTCTCCATTGAGTGCATCGCTTTGCTTATCAATGATTACTAACGGAGCTTCGGGCAATACGCTTACTGAAATGCAGAACGTATTGGGATTTCCTGCCGCTTCTTTCTCTCTTGATGATCTGAATAACTATAATCAAAAACTAACTTCAGCTTTATTGGATTTGGATAATACCACTCAATTAGGAATTGCCAATTCTATCTGGATAAAGGAAGGTTTTAAGGTTTATGACTCCTTTGTGGATGTGAATAAGAAAATGTACGATGCTCAGGTGCAGGAGCTTGACTTTGCATCTCCCACAGCGAAAGATGTGATAAACCAATGGTGCGCCACTCAGACGAATAATTGTATAAAAGAGGTTATACAGAGAATACCGGAAGATGCACGTATGTATTTGATTAATGCACTCTACTTCAAAGGTATCTGGAAGAGTCAATTCCAAAAATCGGATACTCGCCAGGAAAATTTTACTAATTCTGATGGTACTGAGCAGAAAGTGAATATGATGAATCAGACAGAAACGTTTAATTATGCCCAGAACTCAGCATTCTCCATCGCAGAATTGCCGTATGGTAACGAAGCTTTCAGTATGGTGCTCTTATTGCCTGCCGTGGATAAGACTTTGGATGAGAGTTTGTCCGAGTTGACTTATGAAAACTGGAAAGAGTGGAATACAGCTTTGTCGGGCAGACAATTGCAGGTTAAACTTCCCCGTTTCAAAGTGGAGTATAACAAGATGCTCATAGAGGATATGGTTGCTATGGGGATGAAGGATGCCTTTGATGGTTATAAGGCTGATTTCTCTAAAATGTCGGCAGCCGAGTTATATATTGGTCTTTTGCAGCAATTTACTTATGTAAATGTAGATGAGGAAGGCACTGAAGCAGCAGCTGTTACAGTTGGTGGAATGTTTGAAACTTCCGTTGGACCATCTACTCCTATATCTTTCTATGTAGACCGTCCTTTTGCTTTTGTGATTAAGGAAAAGAGTACGGGAGCAATTCTCTTTATGGGGAAAATTACGAAACTGTAATTTGTTATGCCATTTATAAAGAAGGCGAAGAATCAACTCCTTCAATTGCCGGAGTTGGTTCTTCGCTTTACTTTTTATAATAATAAGAATATATTCTTATAGTTTACTCTTATATATCTGTGCCATTACCTTCTGATACTGATTTTCCAATTGAAGCAGATTCTGTTTACTTTGATAAATCATAGAAACTTCTACAAAATATTCTATCACACTGATCTGTCCCCCAGTGAGAGCTTGTTTCAGCAATGCAAGATCCTGTTGTGAACTGAATGCTTCCTTGTATTCCTGTATGGAGGTTTGCAATGATTGTGCTTCACTGTACAGTTTTGCTAAGGTCGCCTCAGCTTGGAAAGTAGCGTTCTCTTTCTGATAGTCGAGATTCAGAGATTGTGCTTTGGCTATCTTCACCTTATTGCGGTTTTCAAACAGTGGGAAAGAAAAGCCCACTACAACTCCATTGAACGGAGTACCGGACTCAGTATTACGGCGATATCCCAGTTCCAATTTTGGCAACCAGCCTTGCTTACTTGCAGAAATCTGTTTGCGGGCAGCAGCACTTTCACTGCTCAATGACAGCAAAGTCTGATCGGCTGCCAACACTTCCGAACGTAACTGTTCATAGTTGTTAGGAAGAAGCGGCAACGGATAATCATTGATGGAACGGAAACTGCTCAGTTCATTGTCTTGCAAAGACTGGTCTCCGTTGAGTGCAAGGAGAGATTTCCAGGCATTATCAAGCGCAGTCTGATTGGCGCGGAACTCTGTACGTACATTCAGTAATTCCAGATTGATTTTGTTTGTTTCCAGTACATTGGCATCACCTGTTTCCAGACGTTTCTTGTAGTATGCGGAGAGTTCCTCAGCCTGTTTCATACGTTCATCCAGAATCACTTGCTGATGCTGTAACATGATGATATCGAAACAAAGCTCTTTAGCTTGCAACAACAATTGTTGGCGGAAAGCGGCAGACTGTGCATCAAGCGCACCGGTTTTGAATCGGTTTACTTTTCCGCGTGTAGCATATAAGGTAGGGAAATCAAAGCTTTGGGAAACAACAAGTTCACCTATCGTTTCGCTCTTATCTTCCGAACCCCACAAATGGGCATACGAGAGAGTGGGATCAGGCAAATTGTTCTCCGACTTATTCTCCAATTTCTGTGAAGTGATAAGTTGCGCATTGGCCTGCAACTCCTTATTGTTCGCCTCAATGCGCCGCAGCACTTCGTCTATGCCAACCGATTGGGCACGCATCCCCGCATATAGGAAAAAAGTGATAAAACTAAATATAAGAATTCGTTTCATTATTTGATATTGTTAATAGTTATATGGATGTTAATTCGCCGGTTTCCGGTGCATCATCAGATAAACAATCGGAATGATGAAACCGTTCAGGAACGTGGAAGTTAAAAGACCTCCGAGAATAACCTTCGCCATCGGGCTTTGGATTTCATTACCCGGCAAATCACCTCCCAGTGCCAACGGAATAAGTGCAAGAGCAGAAGACAACGCGGTCATCAGAATTGGATTCAAACGGTCCATTGAGCCACGGATTACGCTGTCGTACACACCGATTCCCTCTTCCTGTTGTAAATGGTTGTAGTGGCTGATCAGCAACATACCATTTCGGGTAGCGATACCGAACAGTGAAATAAAACCGATAATAGCCGGAATACTCACTTCTCCCGTTGTCATCAACAAAGCAAACACACCACCGATCAATGCCAACGGCAGGTTGATAAGTATAATTGCACTCTCTTTTACACTGCGGAATTCATGATAAAGTAGTAAGAAGATCACCGCAATACTCATCAGCGATGTGAGTAACAAGGTGCGGCTTGCCGCCTGTTCACTTTCAAACTGACCACCGTATTCCAGGTGATATCCTTCCGGTAATTTGATGTCCTTATCCACGCGAGTCTGAATATCATTTACCACACTGCGCAAGTCGCGGTCGGCAACATTGGTAGAGATCACGATTTTACGTTTCACGTTCTCGCGGCTGATAGTATTCGGTCCCATTGCAGAACGTACTTCGGCGATGTAGTTCAACGGTATTTTCTGTCCGTCACTGGTATCTATCATCAAGTTGCGTATCTTCTCCATTTCGTCGCGGAGGTCATCACGTACACGTACGGTAAGGTCAAAGCTTTTGCCCTTCTCGTAAACCTGTGATACGGTTTCACCTGCAAGGCAGACATTCACGAACTCAGAGAATTCCGGTAATGAGATACCAAACTTAGCCAGCATTTCCCGCTTGGGTGAAATGATAAGCTGAGGACGTTCTATCTGTTGTTCTACATTCAGGTCGGCAATACCCGGAATATCCTGGATGGCACCTTTGATTTCATTACCCAAAGTAAACATGCGGTTCAGGTCATCACCAAACAGTTTAATTGCAATGTTTGCTTTCGTACCGCTAAGCATAGCATCGATACGATGACTGATAGGTTGGCCGATTTCTATGTTTGCTCCTACGATAGTACCTAACTTCTCACGTACTTCAGCAACCATTTCACTACGTGAACGGTCTTTCAGTTCGAACGGAGCTTCTATTTCGGAAACATTCACTCCAAGTGCATGTTCGTCCAGTTCGGCACGTCCGGTCTTGCGGGCAACGGTTTGTATTTCAGGAATACTGAGTAGCAATTCCTCTGCACGATGTCCCATCTTGTCACTTTCTTCCAGCGAGATACCCGGCAAAGAAGATATGTTGATCGTAAACGAACCTTCGTTGAAAGGTGGCAGGAACGAACGGCCCAATGTGAAGAAACATGCCAAGGCTACTACGAACAAACCAATAGTACTGCCCAATACGATCTTCTTATGTCCCAGTACGAAAGCCAGTGCAGCGCCATACCATTGTTTCATTTTACGTGCTACATACGAGTCACTGCTTTCTCTCTCTTCCTTCTTCTTGTCTTTTCCCAAAAGATAAGAGCAAAGTACCGGTGTAACCGTCAGTGCTACTACCGTAGAAGCAGCCAATGCTACAATGAACGCAATACCCAGAGGAACCAGCATGCGGCCTTCCATACCTGTGAGGAAGAATAAGGGCACGAAACTAACTACGATAATCAGCGTAGAGTTCAGGATAGGCATACGTACTTCTTTCGATGCGTTGAATACCACTTCCAATATGGAAAGTCGTTCTTTCACAGGTTTCAACTTGTTTTCGTGGAGTCGTTTATATACGTTTTCCACGTCCACAATGGCATCATCCACTAACGAACCGATAGCGATGGCAAGACCACCGAGACTCATTGTGTTGATTGTGAATCCCATATAATGCAGCGTCACCAGTGAAGTAATCAATGAAAGTGGTAGTGTAACCAATGAGATCACTGTTGTACGTACATTTGCAAGGAACAGGAATAGTACAATCACCACGAAGATACCTCCTTCGAACAAGGACTTCTGTACGTTTCCGATGGAGCTTTCGATAAAGCGACTTTGTCGGAAAATGTCTGTGCTGACCTTTACATCCGGTGGCAGATTTTTCTGTAAATCTTTCAGGGATGCTTCCAGTTTATCCGTTAATTCCAGCGTGCTGGTGGCCGGCTGCTTGGTTACAGTCAACAATACGGCAGCTTTACCTCGTTCCGATGCTGTACCCAGTTTGGGTAATTTTGCTCCGATGTGTACGTCTGCAATGTCTTCCAACAGAATAGGAGCACTGCCCGAAGCGGTTCCACCACGTACCACAGCACGTGCCAGTTGATCTATCCGATCGGTAGAAAGTACTCCACGTACAATGTATTCGTTGCCATATTCGTATAGCACACCACCGTTTGCATTCAGATTCATTTCACGGGTTACGGTCATAATTTCATTCAGCGTAACGCCGTAATGTCGCATCCGTTCCGGATCTAATTGTATCTGATATTCCTTTATATCACCACCCAGTACCGCTACCTGTGCCACACCGCCTGTAGAGAGTAAGCGCGGACGGATGGTCCAGTCAGCTATTGTACGCAGGTCAAGCATAGAGGTAGAGTCGGCAGTCAGACCGATAATCAGCATCTCGCCCAGAATGGATGATTGTGGACCCAGTGTCGGTTTACCTACCCCGGTAGGTAAGCTTTCGCTTACAACAGCCAGCTTCTCGCTTACAATCTGTCGGGCCAGATAAATATCCGTATCCCAATCGAATTCTACCCATACTACTGAAAATCCATTGGTAGATGAAGAACGTACGCGGCGCACACCTGTTGCACCGTTCACTGCTGTTTCAACAGGAAATGTGACGAGTTGTTCCACTTCTTCTGCCGCCATACCGTTTGCCTCAGTCATGATGACAACCGTAGGTGCATTGAGATCTGGAAATACGTCCACTTCCGTGTGCATGGCGGTGTAAGTTCCGCCTATCAGTAACAACACCGAGGCCACAAGCACCAGGATGCGGTTATGAAGTGAGAAATGTATAATCTTGTTTAACATGTTGATTAAAGTGTTAGAGTGTTAATGTGATAATGTGAAGTTGCTTTATCACTCTATAACTTCATCACTTACCACTGTTTTTTAGTGTTCGTGACTGTGTGCCGGTATTGCATTTGTAGCGCTTGCCAGTTTCACTTGATAAGCTCCTTCGGTTACCACGCGGTCTCCCGCTTTTACACCTGAGAGAATCTGTACGCTTTCACCGTTATCGGCTCCAAGAGTCACGAGTTGTTTCTTATATCCTTCTTCATCCAGTTGCAGGTAGACAAAGAAACTGCCTTGTTCTTCAGTCAATGCTGAATGGGGTAGGGATATTACATTTTCTATAGGGGAAGACAATAAGAAGATTTCTACAAAGGAACCGGGGATGATATCACCTTTGTTGTCAAACTCAAAGGTTACAGGTACATAATATCCACCGTCTCCACCCGAGGCTTTGCCATAGGAGAGAAGACGTCCGTCTAAGTCTTTCAATGCGTATACCTTATTATTATAAGGAGTACAGAAGTTAGCAGAACCAATAGTACGAAGATATTGGTAATATTTCTCTGAAACGTCAGCACGCAAGAATAATTTGCGGTTTTGCGTAATGCTGACTAACGGTTGTCCCACCGCTACGTAATCGCCTTCTTTCACTAACAGGCTTTTTACATATCCGCTGATGGGGAAACCACGGCTTGTCCGCTTGCCGAACTGTTTTTGGCTACGGCTTCGTAGCTGATACGTGCATTCTCATACGCTTGTTCAGCCTGAGCGAAATCCTTTTCAGAAACAATCTTATTTCCTACAAGGGATTTCATACGCTCGTATTCTTTCTTGGATACTTCATAAGCGATGCGTGCCCGTTCTACAGGGTCACCATCCGCCATATTTTTAGAAGACAATATAACCAACGGTGTACCTTTGCTGACACTCATGCCCTCGATAACTTTTCCACGGAAAGTTACTACACCTGCCACTGTTGCTACAGCAACGCTTTCGTCTCCTTGTGCTGCCATTACCTGGCCGCTGGTTTTTATAACTTGATGGAAAATTCCTGGTTCTACAACATTGGATTTTACTCCGGCAGCCTGCGCCTTGGCGGGGGGCAGAATGATTTCGTCACTATGTCCGGCTGCTACTACTTCACCGTGGTCATGTCCATCGTGGTTGTGTTCGTCACCTTCGTGATTGTGGTCTTCGCCCTCATGATCATGATCACAACCTTCGTGCTCATGTTTTTCTGTTTCATGATTATGACCTTCGTGTCCGTCGCCGGATTTACTATTGCAGGAGCCTAACAGGAATAATCCCATGACTCCCATAAAAAGAATTTTTTTCATGATGATATTTTTATGTTCTTACTTTTATCTGTGTGCAAAATTAGAGATAAAAGCCTGCAATAAAGTTGCAGACTTTACGATAAAGTAAGAATACACGGAGGTGCGCGAAGTCCTGTGGCACGTGTGAGATACGTGCCATGAAGTGACTCCTGATATATGCAGTCCTGTCTTTGCCCGCTTTCTTCGGGTAGGACTAATAATCGGAGGAGTGGTTCGGAAAATAATGTAATAACCAGCGGAAAGTCCGGATGTGCCCATCCATTGTCCGAGCTAGGAGTTTGCTGGAAGAAGTGAGTCGTTACACATCCCGTATCGCAACAGCAATGTTCGTTATCCGAGTTGTGTTGTTGTCCGCAACAATCGGGAGCTATATCATTCTTCATGCATATCAACCCGTTGTTGTGGTGGTGATGAGGAATAACCGGCACTACCAGCATGACCATGCTGATGAACATTAGGAAAAATGTTATATACCGTTTCTTCTGCATCTTAATTTTCTAATTGCGGACAAAGATAGAGGTTAACGGCTTAATTACCAAATGTTAGTTATTAAAAAGCCTTGAATAATCCATTTAAACCTTCACTCATACTGGGATGGGTGAATATAAAGCTACGTAAAGCTGAAGATTTCTGTCCGGTCTTTATGGCAAACGCTACCAGATTAATAAGTTCCGGTGCATTCACACAAAAGAGGGAACAGCCCAGAATTTTCTCTGTATCCGTATTTACGATAGCTTTCAACATGCCATCCATATTCTGCAAAGTACGCGCACGCGGAATAGCTGAGGCTGGCAAACGTGATATCTTGATAGGATAACCTCGTTTCACAGCATCTTCCTCTGTCAGACCGATATGTGCCATCGGAGGATCTGTGAAGATGGCGTAAGGCACAGGATTGCGGTCGTCGATAGATCGTTCCTTATTACCGAATAAATGATTCAGGATAATGCGGGAGTCATCGATGGAAAGGTAATCATACATTTCTCCACCTCTCACATCTCCCAAAGCCCAGATATGTGGTACAGTAGTGCGTAATTGTTCATTTACAATTATTGCTCCCTGTGCGTTGACTTGTACTCTGGCTTTTTCCAGATGCAGATCATCTATCATCGGTTTACGGCCTGTTGCAATGAGCAGGGCATCTCCTTCCAGAAAATAAGGTGTATCGTCCGAGGCATCCGTATAGGCAGCTGTGATACCGTCTGCTGTATCATGCAATGACTGCACGCGGGCATTCAGGCGTATCTCTATATTTTTCCTTTTTAAACTTTCCTGCATGTATTCGGCAATCTCCCGGTCTGCTTTCGGCAGAAAACGTTTACTGGCTTCCAGAATAGTGACCTTACTGCCGAATCCGGCATACATGGTTGCGAATTCCAGTCCGATGGCACCACTGCCTATGATTAGTAAATGTTGGGGAAGAACATCTGCATGGAGTAATGTTTCACTGGTATATACATATTTACTATCTCTTAATCCGTCTATATCCGGCAGGATAGGTGTAGAACCGGTATTGATAAATATTTCTTTTCCTTCCAGTTCGAAAGATTTTTCATCCTTTCCGGATGCAAGAGTTACTTTCACCGTATCTTCGCATACAAAAGAAGCGGTTCCGTCATATAATGTGATATTAGGGTTGCCTGTCAGACTCTCGACATTCTTTTCCCGTAGGTACATGACCAACTTATCTTTGCGTTTCAGGGCAAGAGAATATAACTTGGACTGTTTTTCATAATCATTCTGGTAGATACGCTCAGCAAATTCAGCTTCGTGTATCATGGTTTTGGTAGGGATGCATCCTACGTTTATACAAGTCCCACCGTACATTTCAGAGGAACGTTCTATAACCGCCACTTTCCAGTTGCGGTTGGCTAATTCGGCTGCCAGTAATTTTCCACCTTTGCCAAATCCTATTATTATTGCGTCATATCGTTTCATTATTCTCGTAGTTAAAGGTTTATGGAAATAAAACACTATGACGCAAGAAAAGTTGCAGAAGCCTTGTTAAGGAACGTTTACCTTTCCAGTTCGCGGAGCGACTCCATTTTCTTCTTTTCCAGGAATTCGTAGATACCGCTCAGGTGTTCTTTCACTTGTTTATTACCGAATTCATAGATCTTGGTAACCAGCCCGTCTAAGAAGTCACGGTCGTGGCTTACAACAATCAGTGTACCATCAAAATCCAGCAGAGCTTGCTTCAGGATATCTTTAGTTTTCATGTCCAGGTGGTTTGTCGGCTCATCCAGAATCAGCAGGTTCACCGGTTCCAGCAGCAACTTAATCATAGCAAGCCGGGTGCGTTCTCCACCGGAAAGCACTTTTACCTTTTTCATGGATTGTTCAGGGCCACCAAACATAAAAGCACCCAGCAAGTCGCGTATCTTGTTACGTATTTCTCCTTTTGCCACATCATCAATCGTCTGGAATACCGTAAGGCTCTCATCCAGCATAGACGCCTGATTCTGTGCAAAATAACCGATCTGTACATTGTGCCCGAGTGTCAGTGTACCATCGTGCTCAATCTCTTTCATGATACACTTCACCAGCGTAGACTTACCCTCACCGTTCTTACCGACAAAAGCTAATTTGTCTCCTCGTTCTACAGTCAGCGTAGCATTCTTGAATACTACATGGTCACCATAGGTTTTGCCCACGTTTTCCATGATTACCGGATAGTTACCTGAGCGTGGTGATGGCGGGAACTTCAGCCGCAATGCCGAAGTATCTTCCTCATCCACTTCCAGGATTTCCAGTTTCTCCAGCATCTTTACGCGGCTTTGCACTTGCAGAGTTTTGGAATAAGTGCCTTTGAAGCGTTCGATGAAGTCTTTGGTTTCGGCTATGAACTTCTGTTGTTCGTCATACGCCTTTTGCTGTTGTTCGCGACGTTCTTTGCGGAGTTCCAGATATTTGGAGTAATTTACTTTATAGTCATAAATCCGTCCCATTGTCACTTCAATAGTACGGGTAGTGATGTTATCCACAAATTTACGGTCGTGGCTGATGACGATGACAGCCTTACCATTATTGATGAGGAAATCTTCCAGCCACTGGATACTTTCAATATCGAGGTGATTGGTAGGCTCATCCAGCAACAACACATCTGGTTTCTGCAGCAGCAACTTGGCAAGTTCGATGCGCATACGCCATCCACCGCTGAAGTCACTGGTCTGACGGTCAAAGTCTTCGCGTGTGAAGCCGAGTCCTAACAAAGCTTTTTCCACATCTTCCTCATAGTTGGTGGAGTCGATGGAGTAAAATTTCTCACTCAGGGCAGAGACTGTTTCGATCAGTTCCATATAACTGTCACTTTCGTAATCGGTGCGAGTTTCCAACTCCTTGTTGAGGCGTTCTATTTCTGCTTCCATCTCATGCAGATGTGAGAAGGCTTGTGCTGTTTCCTGAAATACAGTTCGTCCGTCTTCCGTCATCAGGTGCTGCGGCAGATAAGCGATTACACTGTCTTTGGGTGCTGAAATTTTGCCCCGGGTAGGTTGGCGTACTCCTGCCAGAATTTTCAGTAAGGTACTTTTCCCCGCTCCATTCTTTCCCATCAGGGCGATGCGGTCTTTTTCATTAATAACGAAGGAGATATCACTGAATAAGGTGGTGCCGCCAAATTCTACGGCCAGTCCGTCTATTGAAATCATACTCTATTTTTAAATTGAGGCGCAAAGATAGTGCAAATTGAGCGTAGAACTTTCATGCTTGCATGAAAAAGTTATGCCGAGATGCAGCTTATCTTCTCTAAAGATAGTACATTTATATTATTTTTTATATCTTTGCCTCATTAAACAAAAATACATTGGTCATGGAAACAGGGAATTTGTCAGAAGATTACCGTCCGCTGATACTGGTAGCGGAAGACGATGATAGCAACTTTAAATTGATAAAAGCTATTATTGGCAAGAAATGCGAGATATTGTGGGCAAAGAACGGTGAAGAGATGGTTGGTCTGTTCAAAGAGAACCGTGGAAAGACAGCTGCTATCCTTATGGATATCAAAATGCCTATCATGAATGGTCTGGAAGCGACAAAGATCATTCGCGAAGAAGAAAAGGAACTTCCTATCATTATGCAGACTGCCTATGCTTTTACGGCTGATCGTGAAAATGCAATGGCTGCCGGTGCTTCGGAAGTATTGGTGAAACCCATTACGTTGAGTGCATTGCGTACTTGCCTGAGCAAGTTCCTGCCGCAATTACAGTGGTAACAGAATTTTCATAGCATAAATTATACTATAATGAGCGCGGGATGACTTCATAATGTAGTTGTCCCGCGCTCGTTATTTTATGCCTTCACCTTGTGCGATAAATATGTTTCAGCCAATATTCAAATTAATCACTATTGTTACTTTGTTATCGTCTACGTGTTTATTTTCCTTGTTCTGTTTCTTCTCTTTCCTGCATCTTTCGTTTCACGAATTCTACCTTCAGGTGCGCCTCTTCCATCTCTTTTTTTATCTGAGTGACGGATGAAAGTATCTGTGCCAGTTCATAAACCCCTGCCAATGCCTGGCGGTCTATCGGCGACATAGTAGTGGAGTAGGAGCGTTCGCCTTGATAGTTCACTTTGATATTCTTGTCCTTGTTCAAGTAAAGGAATCCTATTACATTACCATCTTCTCCCATTTTGAAGTCCGCCTTTTCTATTTTTTCTCCCAAATCGGTGGTTTCATAACTATCCTTGGAAGCAGGTGTCTCAGCAAAACTACCATCAGGGGCGACTACTTTTACACCTACATGGTGAATATTGCTGGGACCGCAATAAATGGAAGTCATGCTCATTTGCCCATTCTCATTCACTTGGAAACGTAGATAGGAACGGTGCAGATTCTTCTCTATAACTTGTGAAGGGTGCAAATAGTTACCTATTTGTTGATATTCGGTATCTTTTTCGAGTGTGAATTTACCCTTCAGGGCATCCAGTTCTCCTTGTTTTTGTTGAAGCAGGCTATCCAGGTAAACAAGTGTTTTTTTCTTGCTCCTTCAGTTCCACTTGTTGCATCAATCCAATGCCCTCCCGGCGGGTTTCAAAAGCCTTGGGATATAGTATTTTAATGCTGTCTATCTGCATCTTTGCTTCGCTAAAGTCTCCCCGTTCGAAGGCTGCGCGGGCTGTTTGCAGTTTCTCACCTGCTTTCTTTTCTACATTTTCACAAGATAAGAGCGTGCAGCAGAGGCACGCAAGGAGCGTCACTTTCTTCATAATTACTGTTGTTCTGTTAGTGAGGGCAAAATTAGAAATAATATCCGTATCTTTGCACTCTGAAAATAGATAAATAGTATTTTAGTTTTCCGGAGATATCGGAAATTTAGAACAATCTGATACCCGGGCCGTACCAACTCCGTATCAAGCCCGTACCAACTCCATACCAAGTTCAAGTGTATAGACACGGAGTAACTACGGAGATGGTAGGGAGCAGATTAAGAATGGAGAGAGAAGAGGCAGGGAATATAGACCAAAAACAGTGCTACTTTCTCCGATGAAAACTAAATAATTATTTTAAAAAGTATAGTATGATAGAATTGACGGCAGAAGAACTGAAACAGCATTTCAGCGACGATATATTCAAGCGGATATCCGAGACAGCAGATGAATTAGGATTGGAATGTTATGTAGTCGGTGGATATGTGCGCGATATTTTCCTGCAACGCCCTTCTAAGGATATTGATGTTGTAGTGGTAGGTAGTGGTATAGAGATGGCCGAAGCTTTGGGTAAACGCCTGGGACGTGGAGCACACGTAGCACTGTTTAAGAATTTTGGTACCGCACAAGTAAAATACCGTGGTATAGAAGTGGAATTTGTTGGTGCACGCAAGGAGTCTTATCAGCGCGACTCCCGTAAGCCCATCGTTGAAGACGGTACATTGGAAGACGATCAGAATCGGCGGGATTTTACGATCAATGCATTGGCTGTCTGCCTGAATCAGAGCCGGTTCGGAGAATTGGTAGACCCTTTCGGTGGTATAGACGATCTGAAAGAAAAAACAATCCGTACTCCTCTTGACCCGGATATTACATTTAGTGACGACCCGTTGCGCATGATGCGGTGCATCCGTTTTGCCACTCAGTTGAACTTTTATATTGATGATACTACATTTGAGTCTTTGTGCCGTAACTGTGGGCGTATATCCATTATCTCCAAGGAGCGTATTGCTGACGAACTTAATAAGATAATACTTTCTCCGGTTCCCTCTAAAGGGTTTATAGACCTGGATCGTTCCGGTTTGTTGTCCCTTATTTTTCCGGAACTGGCTGCCCTTCAAGGTGTGGAAACACGTAATGGGCGGGCACATAAGGACAATTTCTATCACACATTGGAAGTACTTGATAACATTAGTCGTAAAACGGATAATCTTTGGTTACGGTGGGCTGCACTGCTGCATGATATAGCCAAACCCGCCACAAAACGTTGGGAGCCTCGTGCGGGCTGGACTTTCCATAACCATAATTTTATTGGTGAAAAGATGGTTCCTGAGATTTTCCGGAAGATGAAGCTGCCGATGAATGAGAAGATGAAGTATGTACAGAAGTTGGTGAGTCTGCATATGCGCCCTATTGTGATAGCGGATGATGTGGTAACCGATTCTGCTGTCCGCCGTCTTCTTTTTGAAGCCGGAGATGATATTGATGATTTGATGACATTGTGTGAAGCTGATATCACTTCCAAAAATATGGAGCGTAAGCAGCGATTCCTGAATAACTTCCAGTTAGTACGCCAGAAGTTGAAAGACCTCGAAGAGCGTGACCGAGTCCGCAATTTCCAACCGCCTGTCAGTGGAGAAGAGATTATGGAAACTTTCAATCTGGAACCCTGCCGGGAAGTGGGGGCTTTGAAAAGCGCCATTAAAGATGCCATTCTGGATGGGGTGATTCCCAATGAATACGAAGCAGCGCGTGCTTTTATGATGGAACGGGCGGCAAAAATGGGATTGAAACGTCCTTGATTCTATGGAGAGTAAAAATAAGATGAGCCCTGCAGTATTTGTGTTGCAGGGCTCATTTCGTTATGTCTGAAACTGATATTTAATTATTCTGCCAATTGGAACTTACGGCTTACCTTCATCAGGTTAATAGTGTAAGTAACAACATTCTGTGCTTCCTGTATCATTGTCAGGTATACCATGCTGACTTTGATACTGCCGGACTGGGTCTGAATGCGTTGTAATTCTTCCCGTTTCAGGTGCGACAGCTGTCCGTTCAGATCATTCGCTTTCCGGAGCTCATTTTCAAAATCCTCATAGTCATTGTTCTCCATCTTATGGCGGCAGATCTGTAGTAAGTAAACGATATCTTCCGTTACATCAGAGAATTCACCTTTCTGGATGGTATCCAATGGCTTGAAATTATTATCGATGTGTTCCAGGCAAGGTTCGCAGAGGCGTCCGATACTGTAAACCAGTTCGCTGGCAAAATCATTGCCCTGATAAAAGTAAAGACCTTTTTCCAATACGGTGTTATTGTCTAAACGACACATCGCAAGAGTACCTGTACGTTTCATTTGTTTAATGAGTTGTTTCTCGAATTTTACCGATCCCATGGCACGACGCAGACCGCGCAGGTTCTCATGTAAGAAAGCAGTAACCGTACGTTCGAAGTTCTCTTCTGTGAACTCCAATATCTTAACTAGTTCTTCGCGGGTATGCTTGCGCAGCAAATCCAGAATTTCTGTATTGTTATTACTTTGCATTAGCTGTTTGATGGTCTCGTTACCCTTTTCTTTAGCTTTGCGTTTCTTGTACATTACCTGGCTGCGGATTAGTGAGAATATTGCCAGCCCGATCAGTGCTATGATAGCGAACGTGCCTCCGAAATGGATAACCATGGCCACAAAGAAACAGATGGTAAATGCCGCACCGGCAGTGATGAACCAGCCACCGATTACACTGAGTACGCCTGTTATACGGAATACGGCAGAGTCACGTCCCCAGGCCCGGTCGGCAAGTGAAGTACCCATGGCAACCATGAACGTTACGTAAGTGGTGGAAAGAGGAAGTTTCAATGAAGTACCTAAAGCAATGAGCAGACCGGCCAGTACCAGATTTACCGAAGCGCGAACCAGGTCGAAAGCTGCACCATCGGCAATGATGGCCTCGTCTTTACGGAAGCGGGTATCGAGCCAGCGTTTCGTGCCTTCGGGCATTACTTTGGATATTCCGTTGGATAATGTCATACTGAAGCGTACCAGTGTACGGGCGATAGGGGTACTTCCGAAGTTTTCTTCTCCTTCATCCTGACGGGCAAGGTCGACGGAAGTTTTGATTACATTATGCGCTTTTTTAGAAGTACAAAGGGCATATACCATGATGACACCTGCTCCAAAGAGGAAATACCACGGTGTCTTGGCCGGGCCGAGGAGTGAAGTCATCAGGAAGCCGTCCGGCGAACTGCCTGCTCCGTTGGTGGTAAAGTCTATGAAAGAGGAATAACCAGCTAAGGGTACACCTATAAAGTTTACGAGGTCATTGCCGGCAAAGGCGAGTGCCAGTGCGAAAGTACCCAGCAGCACCACTACTTTGAATACATTTACTTTGAGCCAGTGCAACACCTGCATGAGTATCGTAAAGAAAATGAAACAGCTACCGATCAGCATTGCCGTGTTATCCTGTATCCACTGTTTGTTGTCAGCAGTCATGAATGAACTGTCTTTCAACCCCTTTATCAGCATAAAGTAGATGATGGATGTAACAGCAATACCTCCGAAGATACCAATGCTGTATTTCATCCTCTTTTTGTAGTTGAAAGTGAATATTACACGTGCCAGCCATTGTACCAGCATACCGAAGAAGAAAGCAATGGCGACGGAGACGAAGATGGCCATAATGACGGATAGGGCTTTGTCTGTGTTGATGAGATCACCAAGCCCCAGTGTGTCGCTACTGTTTACTTTGATGAGCGCCAGGGCGAATGTTCCTCCGAGTAGCTCGAATACCATAGACACGGTAGTGGAAGTAGGCATACCCATTGTGTTGAAGACATCCAGTAAGACTACGTCCGTTAGCATCACGGCAAGTAGGATACACATGATTTCGGCAAAATAAAAGTGCTGTGGCTGATAGATGCCGTGCCGTGCAATATCCATCATGCCGTTGGACAATGCTGCACCGATGAATACGCCTATACCGGCGATAAACAACACGGTTTTGAAAGATGCAGCTTTTGCACCGACTGATGATTGGAGAAAATTGACTGCATCATTACTGACGCCCACGATGAGGTCGAACACCGCAAGGACGAACAGGAAGATGACAATGAATAGATAAATAGTTTCCATAATGATGTATTTTATTTCTGGCTGCAAAGGAACGGAAACCGTGTTGCAGCGAGGTGTCATACATATTACAGAAATGTTACAAAACTATTCAATCTTCTCTTTCAGGTATTCATAAAAGGTATACTGCGAACGTACTTTTTCTTTCAGCGGATGGGCCGATTTCCAGCAGTTATGCAAATTTTCATCCACAAAACAGGCTTTGCGCTTGTCTGAAAGCTGGATGGAGAGCATGTCTATCAGTTCTTGCTTGGCATCGGGGTCCAGTATAGGGGTTACGGCTTCAATGCGGCGGTACAGGTTACGCCGCATCCAGTCCGGTGAACCGAGGAAGAGCTTCGGATTTCCTCCATTACCGAAGTACCATATACGGGCATGTTCCAGAAATGTATCCACAATACGTGTGACACGAATGTTACGACTGTATTTCTGTCCCGGTATCAGGCAGCAAATGCCGCGTACGATCAGGTCTATTTCCACACCGGCCTGTGAGGCCTCATACAGGCGGTCTATCATGGTGGGGTCCTGTAGCGCGTTCATTTTAAGAATGATCCGGCCTTTCTTACCCTTCCTTGCCAGTTCCATTTCATGATCGATGAGGCGGTTCAGTTCCGGTATCAGGTTGAAGCGTGCCACCAGTAACCGGTGGAATACAGGATTCTCTTTCCCCGTAAGGTGCGGAACAGATTGTGAAGGTCGTTGACGATGATGGGATTGCAGGTGAAGAGTCCGCTGTCGGCATACAGTGTGGCGGTCTTTTCATTGAAATTCCCGGTGCTGATATATGCATAGCTGGTCAGTTTCTTATCCTCTTTGTCACGGCGCAGGACGAGGGCAACTTTGGCATGTACTTTTAATTTGGGTATACTATATATAATATTGATACCCGATGCTTTCATCATTTCGGCGGTGGCAAGGTTATTCTCTTCATCGAAGCGGGCTTTCAGTTCCACGAAGACCGTGACTTTCTTTCCATTTTGGGCGGCAGCTATCAGGGTGTTGATAACAGCGGAGTTTTCCGCCACCCGGTATTGGGTTACCATGATTTCGCGTACGGTAGGTTCGTGCACCGCCTCGTACAGGAAGTGAGTGAAGTGCTCGAAAGAGTGGTAAGGGTAATGCAATAACAGATCCTTCTTCTCCACATATTGAAAAATGGACTCCCGTTCGTTGAGGCATGTCAGCTTCATCGGTTGCGGTTTCCGGATGGGATGGATATTCGGATTCGGATTGGGCAGATGTCGTAAGTCTTCCAGATTCAGGTGCTTATCCCCCGGAACCAGTTCACGGCGGTCGATATGGAAAGCATCTATTAGGTAGTCGAGGAAGTCCTGCGGCATGGCACGGTCGTACACAAAACGGCAGACATCTCCTATCTTGCGCTTTTTCACCTTGGTCTTCACCTGTTCTATGATTTCGGAAGTATTGGCGGCATCGTCTATCAGTATATCCGCATCGCGCGAAATCTTGATACAATAACTGCTGTCCACATCATAACCGGGAAAGATCACATCCAGATTGGCCTTGATGATATCTTCGATGAACATCAGGTAATAGTTGTTCCCCACTTTGGGTAGTTCGATGAAACGGGGTACTTTGCTGTAAGGTTGCTTCATCACGAAGTACTGCGTACGTCCGGGAGCACCGGGCGGCAATCCTTTCAGGTGAAGGCGGACGGCCAGATACAGGCGGTTGTCTCGCAGGAAAGAGATAACCTTATCTTTGGAAACAGGTACGGGCTGCAGGAAAGGGAAGATTTCTTCCCGGAAAAAACGTCGTACAAAGTCACGATGAAACGGTTCTACGTTGCGGCTCTGATAAAAGATGATATGGTTTTTCTTCAGGGCAGGAAGTATTTTCTGTTCATAGATGCGGATACGGTCCTCCATCTGGCGGTTTACTTCAAGATTGATTGCGTCTACCAGTTCGATGGTCGATTGTACTGTTTCCTCGTCACTTTGTGCGGCACCGGTAGCTATTGCCTTATGGTCGGCAACGCGTATTTTATAGAATTCTTCCAGGTTGGAAGAATAAATGGATATAAAGTTAATGCGTTCGTATAGTGGAAGAGTATCATCTTCCGCTTCCAGCAGGACACGGTAGTTGAATGACAGCCAACTGATGTCCCGTTTAAAATATTGATATTGGTTTTCCATGGTTTCATCAAGATTTTCCCAAATATAGTTACCTTTGCACAGATAAACAAAAGAAAGATGACAAAAGTTGGTTTATTATCCGATACACACGGCTATTGGGATGAAAAGTATCTGCAATATTTCGAGACGTGTGACGAAATCTGGCATGCCGGTGACATCGGCTCGCTGGAGGTGGCCCGGAAGCTGGAGGCATTCCGTCCTTTCCGTGCCGTGTATGGTAACATCGACGGGCAAGACATCCGTCAGGTCTATCCGCAAATCAACCGTTTCACGGTCGATGGTGCCGAGGTATTGATAAAGCATATTGGCGGTTATCCCGGCAATTATGATCCTTCCATACGGGGCAGTATCCTGGTGCGTCCGCCTAAGCTTTTCATCAGCGGACACTCCCATATACTAAAGGTAAAGTATGACAAAACGCTCGATATGCTGCACATCAATCCCGGTGCTGCAGGTATCTCCGGATTCCATAAAGTACGTACCATGGTGCGCTTTATTGTGGACAACGGAGTGTTCAAGGACCTTGAAGTGATAGAGCTCGCAGGGTGAGAAAGCTCCTAAAAATAATTTAAATTATTTTGTACTGCATTCCGTTTGCATTATCTTTGTAGCCTGAATAGATCACCGAGAGCCGTGGGGCGTTGTCCTCCTTCTTATTTTATTCTATATTTGTATCAACCGAAAAAAGAACTGAAATATGAAAGGAATTATTCTTGCCGGTGGTAGCGCCACCCGTCTTTACCCCTTATCTAAGGCTATTTCCAAGCAGATTATGCCGGTTTATGACAAGCCAATGATTTATTATCCGCTTTCCACGCTTATGTTGGCGGGGATACGCGAAGTGCTGATTATCTCCACTCCACGTGACTTGCCCATGTTTCGCGAATTGCTGGGTACGGGTGAAGAGCTTGGAATGTCCTTTGCTTATAAGATACAAGAGCAGCCTAACGGACTGGCTCAGGCTTTCGTGTTGGGGGCCGAGTTTCTGAACGGTGAGCCGGGATGTCTCATTCTGGGTGATAACATGTTCTACGGACAGGGCTTTTCTGCCATGCTGAAACGTGCTGCCTCCATTGAAAAAGGTGCATGCATCTTCGGTTATTATGTGAAGGACCCTCGTGCTTATGGTGTGGTGGAATTTGATGCCGACGGAAAAGCAATTTCCCTTGAAGAGAAACCTGCACAGCCCAAGAGCAACTATGCAGTGCCCGGTCTGTATTTCTACGACTCTACCGTTACTGCCAAGGCTGCCGCTCTGAAACCTTCCGCCCGTGGCGAATATGAAATTACGGATTTGAATCGTCTGTATCTGGACGAGGGCACGTTGAAAGTCGAAATCTTCGGTCGTGGTTTTGCATGGCTCGATACCGGAAACTGTGACAGCCTGCTGGAAGCAAGCAACTTTGTGGCTACCATACAGAACCGTCAGGGCTTCCGCGTCAGCTGCATCGAAGAGATAGCCTGGCGTAAGGGTTGGATACATGCCGACCAGCTTTACCGTCTTGGTGAGCAACTTGGCAAAACAGAATATGGCACTTACCTAATGGAACTTGCCAATTCCCACCGCTAATAACTTTTAATATTCAATTTTTAATTTATAATTTAAATGAAGACTTATCTTGTAACCGGTGCTGCCGGATTTATCGGCGCGAACTATATCAAGTATATCCTGGCAAAGCATGATGACGTGCAGCTTGTGATACTTGATGCTTTAACCTATGCCGGAAACCTTGGAACCATCGCTAAAGACATTGATGACGAACGCTGTTTCTTTGTAAAAGGTGACATCTGCGACCGGATACTTGCCGACGAACTGTTTGCCAAATTTAAATTCGACTATGTGGTGAACTTTGCTGCCGAGAGTCACGTAGACCGTAGCATTGAGAATCCGCAGCTCTTCCTCGTTACTAATATTCTGGGTACGCAGAACCTGCTGGATGCAGCTCGCCGTGCCTGGGTGACGGGTAAGGATGAGAATGGCTATCCTACCTGGCGCAAGGGTGTGCGTTACCATCAGGTGTCTACGGACGAGGTGTACGGTTCGTTGGGTGCCGACGGCTACTTCACGGAGCAAACTCCGCTTTGTCCGCATAGCCCATACAGTGCTTCCAAGACCAGCGCCGACATGGTGGTTATGGCTTACCATGATACCTATAAAATGCCGGTGACCATTACCCGTTGTTCCAATAACTACGGTCCGTATCACTTCCCCGAAAAGTTGATCCCGCTTATCATCAAGAATATTCTGGAAGGAAAGAAACTTCCTGTCTACGGTGACGGCAGCAATGTGCGCGACTGGCTCTATGTAGAAGACCATTGCAAAGCTATCGACTTGGTGGTTCGCGAAGGTGTGGAAGGTGAAGTGTACAACGTAGGTGGCCATAACGAAAAGACCAACCTTGAAATTGTGAAGCTGACCATTGCCACCATCCACCGCCTGATGACGGAGAAACCCGAATATCGCGAAGTCCTGAAGAAGAAGACGAAAGGCGAAGATGGCCAGATTGACATCAGCTGGATTAATGAAGACCTGATTACTTTCGTGAAGGACCGTCTCGGTCATGACCAGCGCTATGCCATCGACCCGGCAAAGATTACCGCTGCTCTGGGCTGGTATCCCGAAACGAAGTTCGAAGACGGTATCGTGAAGACCATCGAGTGGTATCTGAACAACCAGGCGTGGGTGGAAGAAGTAACCAGCGGCGACTACCAGCACTATTACGAGAAGATGTACGGCAAAAGGTAATAATTTATCTCATGAGACGACCTTAAATAGTCTCATGAGATGAATCCGAATGCCTGCTGCGTTTATGCAGCCAGTGCTACGGCCAGCAGTATGCCCAGGAATAGCATGTTGCGTGAAGTTTCGCCCAGGATACGGTTCAGCCCTTTGCCGCTGCGGATGTTCACCATCTTGCGCCATGTCAGGGCGTGCATGCAGAGGTAGACGCAGGGAGCCCAGATAAACTCGATCAGCGTCAGTCGGCCGGTATTTACAAACCAGAGGCAGAGTAGCGTGGCGGCAATACCCAGCCCTAAATACATATTTTCACCGAACTTCCGGCCATAGCGCACTACCAGTGTACACTTGCCACTCACGGCATCTTGCTCGCGGTCGCGGTAGTTGTTCACCATCAGCAGGGTGTCTATGGCCAGACCGCTGACGAGCGACAGTACCAACACGTCCATATTCAGCGTGTAGGCCTGTACGTAGTAGGTGCCGCAGACGGGCACGAAGCCGAAGAAGACCAGCACCAGCACATCGCCCCAGCCCAGATAGGAGAGCAGCGTGGTGTAGAGAAAGGCAAACAGGATACATACTACTCCCAGCACCACCAGTTCCCAGCCTCCGTGGGGCAGTTGTCCCCAGATGGTGAAGAGCAGTGTCAGTCCTGCCAGGCACGACAGCAGCAATGCGCAGCCGATGCCAAGTTTCATGGCTCCCGGAGTAATCCAGCCTTCGGCGCAAGCACGTGGCGGACCCAGACGATCTTTACGGTCGGTGCCTTTCTGAAAGTCGAAAAGGTCATTGATGAAATTTGCGGCAATTTGCATGCCGCAGGCGAAGAGGGCGCACAGCAGGGCGGGCAGGGTCTTGAACTCCCCATCGCTGAAAGCCAGGGTACTACCCAGCAGTACGGGGATGATGGCTCCCGTCAAGGTCTTGGGACGGGCGGCGAGAAACCAAGCATAAGGTGAATTCAGTTTAATCTCTTTCATATTCCGTTTTTAGTTTAGGGTGAATGCTTGTTTACCGATTCTTGCAACAAAGATACTGAAAATGCCTATCTTTGTGTCTGTGTAATGAAGAAAATACTGCTTGTATATGATGAAGAAATTCCTCTATGTGATTCTTGGAGTACTGTTTCTCTCTTCTTGTAGATCGAACCTGTACGTACTTCCTTCTCTGCCGCCGGAGACTTCGGTAGCGGACAGTATCCGACTCGTCGATACAGAAATAACCTCTTCAAAGGCAGGTTCCGGCTACCGGGGCATCAGCCGGGTACGGACGTACAAGTTCAGTCACGCCGATGTGCCTGCTGCTTTCGACGGTTTTCGCATTGCCTTTATTTCTGATTTGCACTACAAAAGTCTTTTCAAGGAGAAAGGTCTGGAGAACCTGGTCCGCTTGCTCAATGACCAGCGGGCAGACGTGCTGCTGGTGGGTGGCGACTTGCATGAGGGATGTGAGTATGTGGCACCTGTCGTCTCCGCCCTGGCGGCGGTGAAAGTGCCGATGGGCACCTACGTGGTGCTGGGCAACAACGATTATGAGGCCTGTTATGCCGACATTGTGCGCCAATTGGAGGCACACAACATTCATTTGCTGGAGCACCGCGTGGATACACTGAAGCGGGACGGGGCGGAGATTCTGATAGCCGGCGTGCGCAATCCTTTTGATCTGCAGAAGAATGGTGTATCTCCTACGCTCGCCCTTTCACCTGATGATTTCGTGATTCTGCTGATGCATACGCCCGACTATGCCGAGGATGTTGCCATAACGAATACCGACCTTGTCCTCGCCGGACATACACACGGTGGGCAGGTGACGCTGTTCGGGCTTTATGCTCCCATTCTTCCTTCGCACTACGGACAGCGGTTTCGTGGCGGATTGAAGCGCAATTCCCAAGGAATACCGATGATCATTACCAATGGTCTGGGGACTTCCAATAAGAATATCCGCATGTTTGCCCCCAGCGAGGTGGTGGTGATAGAACTGAACGTTCATCACTAATCATATCCTCTTTGAATGAGAACAGAAATTATTCTTCGGGCATCAGTACTACTCCCAGCTTCTTCTTGCCATCCATCTTTACTGTTACAGGTTGTTCGAAATGAACATGCCGCAGGTATTTTGTCTCGTGTACGGCAGGTTGGGCATTCAGGAATTCTTGGTTGTATACACCGTCGTTCATAAATGCATTGATGGTGAAATACCCTACGCCGAAAGATGTCAGGTTCTGGAAGAAATGGGTTCCCTGACTGGGGTCTACACGGTAATTCGTCAGTCCGGCTTCCACAATGACGCGGGCGGCGCTGATGTGTGGCCACTTCACGGGGATGCCGAGCCAAGTGTCACTACTTCCCCAGCGTCCGGGACCGACGAGGACATAGTTTCGCCCTTCGTCCAGGAATTGCTGGTTCAGCTTCTCTATCTCCCAGGCAATTTCCTGATTGTGCGATGCAATATAGTCCTCCGTCTTCACGTAGACGACGTCATAGATATCATTCATAATGCCATGACCCAGCGAGTTGTTGGAGCGGAGCAAGGTTTTCTCATCCGGTATGGCGGTGAGGTCTTCATCCAGCATTTCTTTGGTGTCTACGATAGGACGTATCTGCAGCAGGTAGAAAGTACCCGATTTATCCTGTTCGCGGCTCATGGTGGCGGCAAACTCTATCTCGACGGGGCGGCGCATTTCCTGCTCACCGTACTTCAATACCAGTTGTAGGATACGTGCCAACGGGAAAACGTCATGTTGCAGGATGTTGGCGAAAGTGATTACCTTGCGTCCACCGGGATACAGACCATCGCGGATAATCTGGTCGTAAGGATCGTAGGTAGAGGCTATATAGTTCAGTGCTCCATCCTTTTCCGCCTCTTTCACGTGCAGTTTCAGCAGGTTGAAGCCATCGTCCATAGAGAAATCGTGTCCGGCATTGCGCAGATCGAGGGCATAGAAGCGGGTTTGCGTCTCTTTCAGAGCTATCTCCATTTCACTGGTTTGTAACACTTGATTGGGATGATAAGGAGAGAAGCGGAGCGTCATGCCACCGTCTACGATGTACTTGCCAAGACCGAGGGCGAGGTTTACTGTACCTTCTTCGGCCTTTTCATCACCGATGGGGTAATAGTTGAGCGAACGTGCCACGCCGGACATATTGGGGTAATAACGGTCGCCATATTGGTTGCCGACTACCTCTTGCAGGATGACAGCCATCTTCTCCTGATCGATGACATTGCTTGTGGCCTGCATATACGCCTTGCTGTCGCGGAAATAGACCGAAGCATATACACCTTTGATGGCATCGGACAGCATACGGAGCATTTCGTATTTATCATCCAGATAAGGAATCATATAAGTATTATAGATTCCGGCGAAGGGCTGATAGTGCGAATCTTCAAGTAAGGAAGACGAGCGGATGGCAAGCGGTGATTTCACTACATCGAAGAAAGTGAAGAAGTCTTCCACCAATCGGTCGGGTAGTTTGGCTTTCAGGAAGTAGCGCAGGATTAAGTCGTCATCAGCATCGGAGAGGGCTACCTGATACAGGTTGTTCGTCTCCATGAACTCGTCGAAGACATCGGTACAGAGTACCACTGTCTTAGGGATGGCAACGCGGGCATTATCGAACTCTTCAAATTCGGGATGATGCTTCACCATGTTGTCAATAAAAGCCAGTCCACGGCCTTTGCCTCCCAATGAACCATCACCGATACGGGCAAAGTTGGAGTAACGGTCGAAGCGGTCACGCTTGAACACGGCTACCACACCTTGGTTCTTCATCTTACGGTATTTTACGATGGCTTCGAATATGATCTTGCGGTGGGCATCCACGTCTTGCAGACTGTTCCAAGTGATAGGTTTCAGGAACTCTGCCACCGGGAACATGGCGCGTGAGTAGAGCCAGCGGCTGACGTGGTTACGGCTGATATGGTAGAGGAACGACTCAGCGGGTACGGCAAAGAGGATATTCTGCAATTCTTTCAGGTTCTTTACGCGGGCTATCTCTTCCAGCGTATCGGGATTGCGGAAAATGAAATCGCCGAAACCGAAGTTGTCCGATACGATGCGGCGCAGGTCCACATCCATCTTCTTGGAGTTCTTGTCGATGAAGGCAGCACCGTATTTGGATGCATACAGTGCATTTTCCGATTCGGACGATTGGATGATGAGTGGCACGAACGGATCTTCCTTACGGATAGCTGCGCACAGCTTGATACCTGCCAGTCCGTCCTTTTCGCCACGTTCCACGCGTGGAAAGCGGACATCGGTAATCACTCCTAATATATTATTCTTGTATTTCTCGTAGATACCGATAGCTTCTTCGTATGTACGCGCCAGCACGATCTTCGGACGTCCACGCATACGCAGTGTCCGCTGGTGGGCATTCAATGCTTCGGTACTGAATTCCTGGCTTTGTTTCAGCACGAATTTATAAAGGTTGGGCAAAATAGACGAGTAGAACCGGATACCGTCTTCCACTACCAGAATCACTTGTACACCGACTTCGTTTACATCGTGCTCCAGGTTCATCTTGTCCTCTATCAGTTTGATGATAGACACCAGCAAATCGGTATTTCCCAACCAACAGAAGATATATTCGAAGGGGCTCAAGTCTTCATTGGCAATACGCTTGGTGATGCCGTGACTGAAAGGCGTCAGTATCACCATGGGGATATGTTCATACAGGCTCTTGATGTGGCGTGCTACATCGAAACTGTCGTTATCTCCCGTACCCGGCATGCAGATGATGAGGTCGAACGGTACGGTGGAAAGTTGTGCCAACGCTTCTTCACAGGTGGATACCTGGGTAAAACGTGGAGGATAACGCAGGGAGAGCGATGTGTATTCATTAAATATTTTTTCATCTATGCGCCCGTCGTCTTCCAGCATAAAAGCATCGTATGGGTTGGCTATCAGAAGGACATTGAAAATGCGGCGCGTCATCAGGTTGGCGAACTGCGTATCTTTAAAATAAAGCTGGTTTAATTTAAGCTTGCTGAGCATGGCTTATCACGAATTATTGGTTTGATGGGCAAAAATCGCGCTTTTTCCTGTGAAATGCAAGGGAAACAGAGGGATTCTTTTGATAGAAAACAAACCTATTTGGATAGTTTATCAACCAATCTTAATATATTTGTCTGTATTATTGCAATTGCTAAAAGTGAGTATTATGAAAGACATCTTTATTATGATAAAGCGTACATTTATTTTGTTGCTATTTATTTCGTTATATACCAGCTTGTTTGCAGGTTCTTTCCGACACTTGAATGTAAGGGAAGGTTTGAGCAGCAGACAGGTTTATCAGATATGTAAGGATTCAACGGGATTTATCTGGGCTTATACCCATATGGGAGTGGACCGTTATGACGGGAACGAGATAAGGCACTATAAGCTAAATGAGACGATAGACTCCAAGGATCATATATTGTCGTTCACGGTGATGGAGATAGATAAGGAGGGAAATCTCTGGATTGCCCTGCGGAATGGCAGAATATACAGGTATGACAAATTGAAGGATTGCTTTGAACTACAGGTGGATTTGTCGCAGTCCATATCCTTTCCGGTCTTGAATGGTATAGAGTTTGAAGAGAATGGGGGATTGTGGCTATCTACATCCACAGGAGTGTATTATTGGAGCAGAACCGATAAAGTTTTGTCTCCGGCAGGCCTGATCGGCGAATGGACCAATTGCATTATTAAATCAGCGGAGAACACCTTTTTCGTAGGAACCAATACGGAAGTCTATAAAATGGAGAAATCGAGAACGACCTGCCAATTATCGAAAGAGAAGGTGGATATTCCTGTGGAGGCTCGTATAGAGGCTTTATTCCTCTACGGTACTAAATTATATGTGGGAACCTTTTCTAACAGTGCTTTTGTTATTGATTTGGTTACGAAACAGGTAAAATCTCTCAATTCCTTTATTCCGGGTATACCTGTCCGGGTTTTTGCCCATGATGGAGACCACTCTATTTTGATAGGAGCAGACGGTGCGGGTGTCTTTAGGATCGATGCTGCTAATGAAACATTGACGGAGCATTATATAACGGATGAAGATGATGAAAGAAGTCTGACTGGTAATACCGTTTCGGACATCTGCGTAGATGAATATGGAGGTATCTGGGTAAGCACCTGTACGAATGGTATCAGCTATCTGGATCCTAATGTACCCGATGTACGTTGGATCAAGCACGAACGGAATAATCCTTCTTCATTGGCATCCGATCATGTAAATGTAATGCTACAAGACTCAGAAGGTGATTATTGGTATGGTACCAATGACGGAATCAGTGTGTACCGGGTGAAATCAAAGCAATGGATGCACTTTCTGAATGGGAAAGGTTTTGCTTATTCGTCTGTAGTGTTGGCTCTCTGTGAAGATAATGAGGGAAATGTATGGGCAGGTGGTTATGGAATCGGATTATATCGTATTCAAAAAAAATCAGGTGAAGTCCGGAAAATGCCGAGACAGAATAAACAGGCTGATAGTGGCATCTCTACCGACTATATTTATGCTATTTACTCAGAGGGTGATTATATCTGGTTCGGAGGTATTGAAGGTCATTTCACGCGGTATAACAGGCGTACCGATGTTTATACCTATTATCCGATTGATTGTGTAGGGGATATAAAGTATGGTGACAAGAATACATTGCTGATAGCCGGCTGTGACGGTTTGGGTTTCTTCGACAAATCTACGGGGGAAATTAAGTGGCAGCAGAAGTTTGGTGATATTACTTTGCATTATCCTGTCCGTTGCCTGCTGCGTTCATCCTCCGGTGACATCTGGTTGCTTACAGACGGAGAAGGGTTGATTCGTTTTAATCCGGAGAATGACCGTTCCCGTATTTATACAACTGCGGATGGGCTTGTCTCCAACTCTATTAATAGTGTGGCCGAAGATAGTAACGGACATATTTGGTTCAGTACGGAGAAGGAGTTATATTGTCTGGATCTGGTTGAAGATATGGTTATCAATGGCAATGATCTTTTAAATATCGGCTGGGGATATTATAATTCGAATGCTTCCTTGAAGACAAAAGACGGACATCTGGCATTTGGTACAGCGGAAGGAGCTCTTTTCTTTACACCCTCTTTTGACTTTTCTAAAAGTGCACCGGTCGAATTGATATTCACAGACTTTAAATTACCTTATGAGTCGGTAAAAGCAGGAGCAGCCGGTTCGCCATTAACGGCGGGTATCAATGATACCAAGTCTCTGAAACTGAAATACAATCAGAATTCTTTCTCTATCTCTTTTTCGGCTATCAATTTTGTTTCTCCACATAAAATCAGGTATGAATACAGGCTGAAAGGCCATGAGCGGCAGTGGCATCACAGGGATGTGGCTCAAAGTGTGGGCTATATGGATCTTCCTCCCGGAAAATATACTTTTGAATTGCGTGCATTCGATAAATATACCCAGCAACAGGTTGGCGAACGTTCGGTAGAAATATCTATCGATCATCCGCTTTGGGCATCCTGGTGGGCCATAGCGATCTATCTGATTTTGCTTGTGATATTAGGTTGTTTTTCTTCCAGTTCAGACGGCAAAGGGTGCGGGAGAATAAAATCAGGGAACGGATTCATTCGTTTATAGGAATTGCCCATGATATACGCACTCCGGTAACGTTGATAAAAGCTCCGCTGAGTGAACTTGAAGAACGGGGTGACTTGCCTGAGGAGAGTAAGAAGAAATTGGCAATTGCAGTGAAGAATGCAGAGAAGCTTTTTTCGATGATTACTCAGTTGCTGGAATTGCAAAAGGTGGAGGCACACCCGGAACATCTTGAAGTGGCATTATATAATGTAAAGGCGTACATGGAAGATAAGTTGTCTGCTTTCCGTATGGCTGCAGTCAAAAAGGAGATAGAACTTTATCTGGAGGTAGAACCGGAGATGTCTGAGGTATGGCTGGACAAGAGCAAGATGGATCATATAATGGATAATCTGCTTTCTAATGCTTTGAAGTATACAGAGAAAGGTTCCATAGGTATTGTAGTGAGACAGACTAAAAACAAATGGATTGTTGAAGTAAGGGATACAGGAGTCGGTATTCCTGCAGAAGAACAGAAGAATATCTTTAATGAGTATTATCGTGCCAAGAATGTGGTAGACTCTCAGGAACAGGGCATCGGCATTGGTCTGATGATTACTTCCCGCATTATCAAGCAACATCATGGTAAGATAGAATTCAGTAGTATAGAGAATAAAGGGACTACGTTCACTGTTACATTTCCCAAGAAACTGCGATCGGGTATGGTGGTTGTGGCGAAGGAGGATTTACCAGAAGTAACGTCTCCCGATGTTTCATCTCAGGAGGAGGATGACCAGACGGATAAAAATATTCTGTTGCTGGCCGAGGATGATAAAGATATGCGTGAGTATCTGACGGACAGTTTGTCTTCCGAATATAAGGTAATCAGTGTACCCGATGGAGGAAAGGCATTGGATATGGCGAGGGAAATCAATCCGGATATTATTATTTCAGATATCATAATGCCTGTAATCCAAGGGGATGAGTTGTGTCGGATCTTGAAATCTTCTGTTGAGACCAGTCATATTCCTGTCATTCTGTTGACCGCCCTTTGTGAGAGGGAGAATATCATATTAGGATTGGAATCCGGGGCGAATGATTATATCATTAAACCCTTTGACTTGTCCGTATTGAAAGTAAGGCTTCGTAATATACTCCAGAATAGGCAGCATCTCAGGGATACTGTGCTCTCCTCGGATATACCTGTCAACGAAATAGATTACAGCAGCCAATTGGATAAAGAGTTTCTGGATAGTGCCATGGCAGCCATCGATGAGAATATGACTAATCCGGAATTCTCAATTAATGACTTCTGCCGTGCGTTAGGCATGAGTCGTACATCTGTTTATAATAAGATAAAAACTTTGACAGGGCAAGGGCCGAATGATTTTATCCGTATTGTCCGGTTGAATAAGTCGAAAGAGCTTTTGCTTTCGCAGAAATACTCAGTCGGAGAAGTGGCATGCATGGTTGGTTTTTCAGACCCTAAATATTTCAGTACGTGCTTTAAAAAGCAGTTTGGCACAAGTCCCAGTAAATTTTAGAGTATAAAAACTGTATTTAAACCTAAGTGGATAAGTAGCGAACCTTTTTTGTTAAAGAATCAACTTTCGTTTCCTTGATTGTGCGTAATATTGTGGTCAATAGTAACCTTCTAAAAATGCAGATAAAAAATGGAAACGTATTTAGGCCTGGATTTGGGCGGAACTAAATTATTGATTGGCGAAATTGATAGTCGCGGCAATATCTTGAGGTACAAAAAATATGACTCCGGATATTTTAACCAACAAGCAGCGTTGGATATTATCAAACTATCACTGGATGATTATATCAAAACCGTAGGATGGTATGATAAGAAACCTTTGGCCATGGGAGTGGGATTGATCGGACGGGTAGATCCTAATCAGGGTATCTGGTTGCAAATAGATCCCAGCAGGACGCAACCTATTGCTTTGGCTAAGGAATTAGCGGATATTTATGGCATTCCCTGCCATATAGACAATGATGTGAAAAGTGCCACACGTGCCGAACGTGTGTGGGGCTTCGGGCAAATTTCCAAAAACTTCATCTATTTGAATATAGGAACGGGTATTGCAGTCGGCACGGTTGTGAACGGCAGGCAGATACGTGGTAGCCATTTTAATGCCGGTGAAGTGGGACATGTGCGGGTAGGAGTCAATGTAGGAATCAAATGTACTTGTGGAAGGGTGGATTGTGTGGAGGCTATAGCTTCCGGTATTGGTTTCGACCGTTGTGCAAGAATACTTCAGAAAGATTATACCACGGATTTACACATTCCTGCCGACAAAGGGGAACGGATACCTGTCAGTGAGATTTTTGCATTGAGTCGTAAAGGTGATCCTTTATGTGTGAAACTGGTGGAGAATGCTTCCGAAGCATTAGCGAATCTTGTAATGAACCTGGTGCGGGTGACAGATCCGGAGACAATCGTCTTAGGTGGTGGTGTAGTGGCAGACGGATATATTCATGCGAAGATAATGGAATTGTTGAATCCGACCACTATGCGTTTTGTAAGCAATGGTGTTGTTATCACAAAGTTGAATCCGGAATTCATAGGTTTACTGGGTGCAGGTGCTGTGGCCATGAATATGTAAATAGTGATTAGTGATAAGAAAGTGGAGTCATGAAAATAACTATAGCAAAGAGCGAAAAAGAATTTGATTGCATCGCTGCATGGCAGATTATAGGTGAAATTCTAAATAAACCGGAAGCTGTTATCGGGCTTTCGACAGGACGTACGACCGGAAATCTGCACCGGATGGTTGGAGAAATATATTCCTGTTATCCTTTCAATACCTCTGCGGTCACGTTTTTCGGATTGGATGAAGTGGTGAACGTGCCGCGTGAATATGCCGGGGCATGTTATACGATGCTGAAAACGGAAATTATAGATGCATTGGGCATAAAAGATGAAAATTTCCTGATGTTGCCAACAGTTTCAGATGATTTTGGAAAAGCTTGCAGGGCATTTCAAGAAGAAATTGCCAAGCGTGGAGGTATTGACTTACTGATTCTGGGTTTGGGAGAGAACGGACATTTAGGTTTCAATCAACCTCACTCCCCTTTGGGAGGAGATGCGTGGGTTACGAAGATGAATCCGGAATTGGAAGAACGCATTCGTAGAGAAACCCACACCCCGCCGGAGAAGGAACTGGGAGGGGTAACTCTGGGGATAAAAAATATCATGCAGGCACGCCGGATTGTACTGGTGGCCAAAGGCAGTAACAAAGCTGAGGCCGTGAAACAAATGCTGGAAGGACCTGTCACATCTGATGTTCCAGCCTCTGTCCTTCAGTTACATCCGGATTGTGAGTTTCTGCTGGATGTTGCTTCTGCAGCTAAGTTATCTGAAAAATAATCATTTGCTAATACTACATGATGACACACCAAGAAAAACAAATCAATTACATGGGACCGTTTCTTACAATGGTCTTCCTGTTCCTTATTGTAGGCTTCCTGACAACTGCCAATACTCAGTTTCAGGGGCCGTTGAAGGAAACTTTTCTTATGAAAGTAGGTAATCTGAAGAATACATTTGCAACTCTGATTACTTTCTCGTGGTTCCTTGCTTACCCTATTTGTGGGAGTATAGGTTCATCCTGGATTAGCAAGTATGGCTATAAAGGAACCTTGATCCGTGGACTTTGGGTGATGATTATCGGTCTGGGACTCTTTTTTGCTTCATCTTATTTTACCGTTCAATTTCCTGATGTTAATATCAGAATGGGAGAGAGTATTATTCCCATAGGATTCTTTATATTTCTATTAGGATCATTTGTTGTGGGTGCTTCGGCCACGATTTTGCAGGTCGTTATTAATCCTTATCTTACCGCTTGCCGTGTGAAAGGGACACAAGCCATTCAACGTTTGGCTATTGGGGGGACAGCAAACTCTGTGGGTACTACGATTGCCCCTTATTTCGTGACCGGTGTTGTGTTTGGTGGCTTGGCTATGGAAGATATTCAAATCAGCCAGTTGATGATGCCTTTCTTTGCATTGATGGTAACTATAGCTGTGGTTGTTTTCTTATTGATGAGGCTATCTTTGCCGGATATACAGGGTACACGGGTAGAGAAAGGGGAGAAGTTGGAGAAAAGTGTATGGTCATTCCGTCACTTGACATTGGGAGTTTGCGCTATCTTTTGTTATGTGGGTGTCGAGGTTTGCATTGGTGCGAATATCAATTTATATGCCATTGAACGGAATTGTCCTTCACCTGCCTTATTGGCCACACTCTATTGGGGTGGTATGCTGATCGGACGACTGGTAGGAAGTTCGTTGAGCAGAGTTTCCCCTCGTGTGCAACTGACCGTAACTACCATATCGGCAGGTGTGTTGGCTTTGCTGGCTATCATCTTTAATAATCCCTGGTTACTGACAGCAGTCGGACTTTTCCATTCCATCATGTGGGGGCTATCTTCACATTGTCCGTGGCTCATTTGGGTAAATATACTTCGGTAGCTTCCGGGGTATTCATGATAGGGGTAGTGGGAGGTGCCATCCTGCCTTTGTTGCAAGGTGTCTTCGCTGACTTGCTGGAAAGTTGGAGATGGTCTTGGTTTATTGTAATTTTGGGAGAAGTATTTATGCTGTATTATGCATTGATAGGTTCTCGTGTTTGTCAAACAGCTGATTAATTATTATAATAATATTATGAAAAGAATGAAATTAATGATTCTGACTGCATTGGCGGTATTGTTGTCGTGCAGTAGTAAAGCAGGAGAGTTGCGTATGGCTTCTTCGGATACAAAAGTTATTGTAGCTTATGTGACTTCCTGGAGTAGTATCATGCCGGATCCGCAATATATGACGCATATTAACTATGCATTCGGGCATGTCAGTGAAACCTTCAACGGAGTTGGTATTGATAATGAGAACCGTCTTCGTGGGATTGTTGCACTGAAGGCGCAGAAACCAGAACTGAAAATAATGCTTTCTATCGGTGGATGGGGAAGCGGTCGGTTCAGTGAAATGGCTGCCAATGATAAGTATCGCTTGGCTTTTGCAAAGGATTGCAAGCGTGTAGTGAAAGAGTTCGATCTTGATGGTATTGATATAGACTGGGAATACCCTACCAGTGCAGCAGCCAATATTTCTGCTTCACCGGATGATACAAAGAACTTCACATTACTGATGAGGGATATACGGAAAGAGATAGGGAAGAAGAAGTTACTGACTCTTGCTACGGTAGCTTCTGCAGAGTATATAGATTTTAAGGCGATTCTTCCCTATATTGATTTTGTCAATATCATGTCCTATGATATGGGGAATGCTCCCAAACATCATGCAGCTTTGTATCGTTCGGAGAACAGTGGCTGGATGACTGTTGATGCTGCTGTTGAGACTCACCTCAAAGCCGGTGTGCCTGCTTCTAAGTTAGTGATGGGCATGCCTTTCTATGGCCGTGGTGGCGATGGATATCCTAACTTTCAGGATTTCAATAAGGTAGGCCATACCAGAGAGTATCGTGAATGCTGGGATGAGGTAGCCAAGGTTCCCTATTTGGCCAATAAAGCAGGAAAGCTTGTCTTCGGTTATGAAAATCCCCGTTCGTTGGCCATAAAATGCCAGTATATCCTGAAGCAGAAACTGCTGGGCGGCATGTATTGGGACTATGACGGTGACAACGAGCAAGGCGATTTGCGTCGTACGGTCTACGAGGGATTGATAGAACAGAAACCTTTCTATGACAGGACTTACCGTGTACTGGTACTTACCGAAAGCCAAGGCCAGCATAAACCTTTCTCGGATGCGGCAGTGAAGTGGCTGGTGGATGAGAGCAAGGTACAGAATCTGCAGATACAGATATTGAACAACACCCGTCTCCTGGCTCAGAAGGAAGTGTTGGAGGGTACGGATTTAGTCATTCAGTTGGACTTCCCGCCTTATACCTGGCCGAAGGAAGCAGAGCAGAACTTCATCAACTACATTAACGAAGGTCGTGGCGGTTGGATTGGTTTCCATCATGCTACTTTGCTGGGAGACTTTGACGGTTACCCTCTGTGGCAATGGTTCTCCGATTTCATGGGCGGCATTCGCTTCCAGAACTATATCGCTCCGCTTGCTGATGGCACAGTGATTGTGGAAGACAAGGAACATCCGGTAATGAAAGGCGTCGACGCTTCTTTTGTGGTTCAGGATGACGAGTGGTATACGTACGACAAGTCTCCCCGTCCCAATGTTCGCGTTTTGGCACATGTGGACGAGTCCACTTATACACCCGCTTCCGCTGTCAATATGGGCGACCATCCGGTAGTGTGGGTGAACGAAGGCAAGGCTGCCCGGAATGTTTATTTCCAGATGGGGCATAGTCCGAAGCTCTTCCAGTCGGACGACTTCACGATGATGCTTAGCAATGCTATCCGCTGGACTTTGAAGAAATAAATTCTACCTGTAATTTATGCATGTTTTTGCATATACTCATACATTCATTCTCTGTATCTCCCTGTTCATAGACATTATAGCGGTGGTGAAAGCAAATTAAAGAAGGGTATAGGCAATTTTGCCTACACCCTTTTTTAATGGGACATTCATTTGATTATCTTACTGTTAATGCCGAATATCTACATAAACCTACTCTCTCAAAACCTGCTTGTTTTCCCGCTTCTTCTCTTTATTTTGATACGAAATGTATCGAATTGCACCTGTTTTGCTTGTAGTATTCCTTTTCGCCTGCAGTCTCCGTAGACTATGACTGTTTGTTGCTCCAAAGCCTTCAGGCGAAGAAACAGTAAAACACAAGTAAATGCCAAAAAGTCTGCCGAAGAACTTTAGCTCTCCGGCAGACTTGAAATGTTTACAGATATCAGGCTATGACTTCTTTGTATAGAGTTTAATCTGTCTTAATCTGAATCTTGGTGATTGTTATGTCGCCGCCAATGATGAGAGCGGTTTCAGTACCATTCATTGTTGCCGCCATACCTTCCGAGATTTTGAATTCCAGGAAGTCCTCACCAGCGGCAAGAACGATGTTGTTACCGCTTTCACCGCCATCGCGGATGAAAGGAGCACCCCACCAACCATCGCACAGACAAAAAGTCTGAGGAGCATCATGGTGAGTGAACGTGAACTTAATAGTTTGGCCGGCTTCTGGCGTTATTGCCGAGAGGTCAAGCTCAGATGCAGGGAGATACCACCACCAGCCAGTAGTGTATTCACCTTCCCAGATTGAAGCATATCCTTCACCTCCTTCGCTGCCACCTGCAACCTCGTCAGACAGCGTTACCTCTGGCAAAGTATATTTCTTGCCGCTGCAGTCTTCGAGGGTAACTTGGGCAGGTCCGGCTTTTATACCCATTGGCGAATAGATGTAAAGAGAACCGGTAGCTTTGCGCTTAAAGTTACTTGCATCTACAACAATGTCCTTGCCGTCTTCACCGGGGAAATAAGCCTTGGTGATAAATTCGAGGTCGTTGCCGTACACCTCCACACATTCGTTGATTTTTATTTCCTTGTCAAGAGGAGCCACGCGCAAAGGCTCGGGCTTGCCGACAGTCAGCGTCATGACTGACTCTGCCGATTCGCCGTTGGCTTCTATTGTTACTGTTCCCCCCTCTGCAGAAATGCCGGCAGGAGTTATCACAGAGATATAGCCGTTGCCTATTTTGATAATGTTGTTCACAGAGACATTGCCAGGGAACACAACGGAAATGGTCTTCTCAAGACCCGTACCAGTGATGGTGACAACCTGTCCTTCCATAACTTTTGTAGGCAGGACAGCATTCACCATTAGCACATCGTTGGCATTCGCCACTTCACTATCGCTGCACGAGGTCAGTGTCATGTTCGACAGCAAAGCGAATCCTAAGATCAGAAGATATATAATATGTTTTTTCATAAATCTTATTCGTTTGAAATTTCATTGAATCAGTTTTACCAATTGGGGTTCTGCTTCAGATTGCCGTTCTTCTGAATTTCAGACTGCGGAATCGGGTACAGGTTGTACTTCTCGTTCCACTGGCGAGTCTTAGTAACTCGATTGAGAATCAAGTTGCCGTTTCCATTCAGTTTGAAGTCTGCCACATCAACATTCTTGAAGAACTCGGCCCCCTTCTTCCAGCGACGTACATCCCAGAAGCGCTGACCTTCGAAAGCAAGCTCTACCATACGCTCACGCATGTAGCGCTCTTCGAAACCATTGTTTCCTTGGAATTCAGGCATCATGATGTCAGGACGGTTACGAAGCACATTGATAGCCTCGTTGGCTGACATGCCAAAATCGCCCTGTTCGTCAGCATTGCCGTAGTAGTTGTACATAGCCTCTGCATAATTGAGGTAAACCTCGGCCAGACGCATCACAATCCAGTTGTGGCGTGTTGTAGTCTGGTTGTTGGCTGTGGTGACACAGTTGCCGTCCACAAACTTCTTCAAGTAGTAGCCCGTGGGAGTTGCGCCGTACTTAGGAGCACCGTTGAAGCCGCTCTGATACGTCTCAATAGCAATCTGCTGAGTTGTGTTAGATGGCCAGAGATCGCCGTTCTTCACTACAGTGAGTTCGAAACGTGGGTCAAGACCATCGTATGGATTCTCAGTAGTCACATCAACATCTCCAGGATGTTTCTCCTTGAATGTCTTGCCATCGGCCTGATATTCGTATGCGTCCACCAGTGCCTGTGTAGGGCAGTTGCCGGAGTTTCCGTTCTCCACACCCACAGGATAATTGTACTGCTCGAAGGTGTTGCTTGCCTGGGTGCCAAGAACGAAGATAAATTCAGAATTGGTGAATGTGTCGTGCCCCCATAGTTTGGCATACTCGCTGAGTTTGTAGCCCCAGCGCTGTGCATTATCGATGATGACCTTGCTGGCAGCAGCGGCCTCTTTCCAAAGCTCCTTGTTGTTGTCTGTATTAAACAAGGGTGAAGCCTGATAAAGAAGTACGCGTGCCTTCAGTGCAAGAGCAGCACCACGGGTGGCACGACCAATTTCCTGACCAGGAATGTCATTATATGACACGGGCAGATATTCAGCCACGGCATCCAATTCGTTGATGATGAACTTGAACACATCCTTGGCTGGAGTGCGTTCCACGCTGTTGGCCTGCTCATTGGTGAGGGTTGTGGTCACCAAAGGCACATCGCCGTAGGCACGTACCAACTCGAAGTAGAAATAGGTACGGAGGAAACGCAACTCGTAAGGGAATATCTCAAACTGCTGCACCATGGTCTGGTAGTCGGGATCATATTTATAATCCGACAAGTCTATCTTGTGGATGCGCTCAAGGTACATGTGTACCTGAGTGATGGCACGGTATGACCTATCCCATGTGGTTGAAAAAGGATTCGAAGGAGTCCAACCACCGTTGAAATACTTGTGAATGGGTGAGAAGGAAAGTGCAAACTCAGACTCGTCTGTAGCACTGGCTATCAGGGCGCCATTACCGTAGGAATCGTCCTTGAATTCACTTGGCATTTGTGCGTAGACATCGTATACAAGAGCCTTGACACCATTGAGGGGACTGTTGTAGGTCCAGTCCTCGTCACGATTCGAAGCTTCGTTGTAATCTAGGTCGGCACAGCCTACAAAGACTACTGCCGCCATACCTAAAAGAGCATATGTTATCTTGTTCATAAATGTATCTTTTATTAGAAAGTTAATGTGACACCTATATTGACACCCTTGAACATGGGATATGCTGTCGAAAGTACCTCAGCATCCATAGCGTCGATATTGTCGAAGGAAAGAAGGTTCTCGCCCTGAATAAATACCTTGGCTGCGGTAAGAGAGAGTTTCGAGAGCACCGTTGCAGGCACTTTATAGTAAACCTCGATGTTGCGCATCTTCAAGAAGTGAACAGGCTTGTACCATACGTTGCTTTTCTGGCTGTTGTTGCTGTTGTTCAGAGTTGTCAGACGCGGGTAGAGAGCATTGTTGCCAGCCACATCCCAGCAGTTGTTGTAGTAATCCACTGAAAGGTTGCCGTTATCGGCCATGCCACCCCATATTGCTGACGGAAGATACTTCATGTAGTTGCCAGTGCCTTGGAACCATGCGTTTAGACCGAAGCCTTTATATTCTACACCGACATTGAAGGCGTAGTTGAGCTCAGGGATATCAGTAGCACCATTGAGACTGGTAACATCGAACTCATTGATTACCTGGTCACCGTTGAGGTCTTGGTATTTGATGTCACCAGGGCTTACGGTAGAGTATTCCTGACGATAGCTGGAGTTGATGTCGGTCTGATCTTTGAAAAAGCCTGCCGACTTGAGTCCCCATGCCTCGTTTACACGGTGGCCTACAGGGTCGCTCAGCGGATAGGTCGGTGTGCCGATATACTTGCTCACCTCATTGCGTGCCCACGACAAGTTGGCACCCAAGTTGAGATTGAGGTCGGAAGTGATTTTCTTCACATACTTGGCACTTACCTCAAAACCGTAACTCTTAACTTCGCCAACATCGTTGTATGACGACTGTATACCAACCACCGATGAATTCTCATTGCTTGCAGAGAGCATGATGTGGCTGCGAAGCTGGTAGAAAGCATCAACTGAGATGTCAAGAGCATTTGCCAGACGAAGGTCAGTACCAAGGTTGAAGCTCGTAGATGTCTCTTGCGAGAAATTGGTAGTTGGGAAGGAGCCAAGCGATGCTCCCCATGTAGCACCGTAGTTGTTACCAATAATCACATAACCGTGCGAAACATCCCATGTGGGAAGCCACATGCCATAGGTAGGCATATAGTCGGTATGCTGGATGCCAGCCGATGCACGCAACTTACCGTAGTTGAGCAGAGCATCGTTGTTGTCAGCGTAAATCCAGCCGAGCGACAGTGTGGGTGAGAATGCCCACTTTGAAGGATAGGTACGGCAGGAGCCGTTACCTGCAAGCACAAGGTCGGCAACGTAGCGGTTCTGAAAATCGTAGTGGAAGACTCCCATGATGTTCTGACGATAGAAGGTGTTTCCACGTCCATCAGTGCTCACACCACTATTGTCGTACACAACGGTAGCATTGAAGTGGTCGTTGTCGAAGAACGAACGTTTGTAATTGATACCTACACTGGCCTTTGCTTTCCACCACTGACCGGCATTCCAGGTGCTGAAGGTGAGGTTGGTCTCCTTGTTACCGAATGGGTTCAGAGCTACGTTGTTCTTGTCACCAATGGTACCGGTGTAACGCTCGTAGCCATACTGGTGTGCCTTGTGCGAATTTTCCGCATAAATCGACGAATTGGCATAGCCGGCACTGACAAATACGTTCAGACCATTGAGCAGGAAGTCGAGTTTTTGAGACAGCTTGGCATCTACCCACAGCTGACGTTGATGGGTCTTGTAGAAACCGGACTCCTGAATCTTGGCAATGGGGTTGGCATCACCGTATGCCTCGTTACCACCCCAGATACCTGTTGAGGTCTTGTAGGGGAAAGCGCTTGCCGGCAGTTGGTAGATAGCAGCTGTAGCATCGTCAGCACCGATGTCGGAGGGCCGCTTGGTCGCCTGGAACATACCGAAGAGGTTCACCGACATGAGAGTTGTGTTGGTGATGTTGAAGTCGAGGTTGGTACGGATATTGGCCTTCGACTGGCGCAACTGCGTATTGTAGTCCGGCAGCTTGGTGTCCTTGAAAGCACCGCGCACATCGGTATAATCGATATGGGTGTAGTATTTCACCTTGTTCGTACCTCTGTACACCGAAACGTATGCATGGTCTTCCTCGGCAGTGTTCTTGAAAGTAAGGTCGCGCCAGTTCACGTTAGGATAGAAGTACGGGTCGGAACCGTCTTTGAAGAGGTTAAGCTCCTGCTCGGTGTATGCGGCAGAGAGTCCGTCGTTGTGACGGGCACGATTGAACGCATTAGCATATCCGTAACCATCTACCATGTCTGCGAATTCAGGGTCGAACTGGAACTTATGACTGTAGTTCACCTTGACGTGTGTCTTGCCTTCAACGCCACGCTTTGTCTTCACAAGTATAGCACCATTGATACCCTCATGGCCAAGAAGTGCCGTAGCGGCAGCATCTTTGAGGATGGTAACGCTCTCCACTTCCTCTACACTGAGGCGGTCGATGGGACGCTCGTAGCCATCGACGAGGATGAGGATACTTTTATCGCTAAGCGTGTGATAGCCACGAATATTAAACGAGGCACCCTTATTTTCGTCGCCCGAGAAGCCGCCTTGCGATAGAGCTGTTAGACCTGGCAGACGTCCATAGAGAGCCTGGGCAAGGTTAGTTGCCGAGGTCTGCTGCAATTCTTCACCTGTGATTGTGGTTGCAGAAGCGGTGCTGAGGAAATTACTTATTTCCACGCCGTAACCCAAATCATAGGCATTTGCATTCTTATCGTCGAGTTTTACCTGCGCATTTGCTGTGAGAGAGACAACAGCAGTCGCAAGCATCAACATTCTATTTATATTCATATTTTATAAGTCTTATTGATTTTTAAAATCTGGATTACCAACCTGGGTTCTGGTTCAGACCATAGCCCTTGTTGATCTCATCACGTGAAATAGGCGCGAGATACCATTTGTCGGTCCACTTGCTCGTCTGGTTGCCGGTATCCCACCATACACGGGTATTGTTGGTACAAGGTATCTTCTCATAGATACAGTTCGGCCAAGGTTCACCGGGTTCGAGGCTCGTGTCGCCATTGTAGTCGGCAGGATTCATCTTGTTGCCGTTGGCATCCTTGCGCCATACACGCAGTTGGTGTACCTGTTTCTTGAATATGTCGGATCTCTTGTAGCGGATGAGGTCATACCAGCGGGAGTCTTCATAACCGAACTCACAGGCACGTTCCTTAAGGAGTTGATCGATAAAGTTGTCTTTGTTGGTGGTTAGGTTGAGCTCTGGATTCATAATCTCTACCTTACCAAGACCTACGCGTGCGCGTACCTTATTCATTTCGTCGCAGGCTTTCTGCAGATTGCCTGTCTGTGCGAGTGCCTCAGCGTAGCAAAGGTGAATGTCAGCCATACGCAGATAAGCAAAGTTGGTCGGATAGTATGCTGCATAGCCGTTGTCGCGGAGATACTTGAACAGTTTCATACGGGTAGACCATGGATTGTCGGTAACAGCAGGATTGAAGGTCTGGTCAACATTGCCACCTTGCCACATCTCGGTGCTAGAAAGCCCCTGATATTGCTCGGCAAGATTGTTGCGATTCACCACCATTGTCTCGTAGAGACGTGGGTCGCGGTTGGCAAAGATGTCTACGTTGTTGGTGTTATCGGTATTGAATACGTCGTCGTAAGGGAAGTTACGACCATTTGCCATACCAAACATTTCCATATATTCGAGGGTGAAGAGAGCCATACCGAACTCATCCATACCTTGTACGTTCCAGTCACCATTCCAAGCGTCTGTACCCGGACCAGCATGAACTTCAATCACCTTCTCGCTGTTGCCACGGAACCAGTAGGCGGCACGGAAAGCGTTGCAATAGTCTTGCTCACTGTTACCGGTGGGCTGTACAAGGGCGAAATAGTTGCCGTTGGCGCTATTGGCTTGGAAGAAATCCTCACAAGCTTTCAGCGCTTTCTGCCAAAGTTCGGATTTGTAGCCGCCAGCCCATATTTGGTTGAGGTCCTGATTCTCCTCGTTGCGAGTGAATTCAAGATAAGGTTTGTCACTGTTAAACAGAGGCGAAGCCACGAAGTTCCACAGCCTTACACGCAGACCATAGGCTGAGCCTTTGGTCAGACGTCCGGAGTTGGTGGCCTGATCCTGCACAAAGAAAGGAAGACCCGGTTCGTTGATGGCGCCCTGGATAAGCTCGTCGATGAACACTGCTGTCTCGATTACGCTCATGCGCTTGCCATCTACAACATCAGTAGCCACGAATGAGCGGTCGACTTTTGGAAGACCTCCGAAGTTGCGGAAAGCATCAAGATAGCGCGATGCCATGATGACGTACACCTCACCACGGAGCTGGCTCTTCTCTGATTCGCTCAAGTCGGGAACGCGATCGATGTTCTCGATGAAAATCCAACCCTCACGGATGGTACGCCAGATGCCTGCACGACCATTGCCGTCACCGTTGGCGATGAAGGGGAACTTGACAAGACCGCCGTTATCCTGGTCGGTCTCGGTAAGGTCACCACCGTAGTACTTTCCGAGATTGTGCCATCCGCAGTACGACTGGCAAATATCGGTAAGGGCATCGGGGTGAGAATACCATACTGCACCTGTATAGGTGAAAGGGTTATGCATGGCACCGTACATGTGCCAGAGGAAACGCTTTGCATTCTCTCCCTTGGCAAAGATGGAGTCTACGGTTACGTCGACACCTGGCTGCTTGTCGAGGAAGTCATTTCCGATGTTGATATCATCGACACAGGAACTCAGCGATCCCATCCCTATCATGGCACCAGCTACACATATAATAGTAGCAGTTTTTATTTTTTCTATAAGATTCATTGTCTTGAATGTTAGAAGTTTAAGTTGATACCGAAGTTGTAAACACGAGTCATAGGATAACGTGTGCTGCCAAAGCCGGCTTGTGCCTCCGGGTCATTGGCCTTGAAGCTTGTGAAAGTAAGAAGGTTATAGCCATTGGCATAAACACGGATGTTGTTGATGGGCACACCGGGTATGCGGAACGAATAACCAATCTCCAGGTTCTTCAGACGGATATACGATGCATCGACCATCCATGGGTCTGAAAGTGAACCGTTATGCTCGCGTGCCGATTTCTCAAGAGAGATACGTGGCAGGCTGGCACTGGGGTTATTCTCGGTCCAAGAATTGTCATAGACCCATTTGTTGAGCATTGACTGGTTACCAGTACCGAAGGCTGGAGTATAGAAAGAACTGAGCTGGCGGTTGACGTGGGTGGCACCTACCCAAGTCATGGAGAAGTCGAGACCTTTCCAGTTGAGCGTTGCGTTTATGCTACCAGTATACTCAGGAATATCGCTGTAGCCGATAGCATGTACATCGTTAGCATCCACCTTACCATCACCTGTGAGGTCAACGAATACGCTGTCACCAGGACGCAATGTAATCTGCTGGTCTGGCATGTCAACACCGTAAACTTCCTTGTAGCGCTGTTCGGTTTCACCAGGAACATAGAACTCAAAGAAGTCGTAGCCGAAAGGCTGACCTACAGGATGACCAGTGTGATACATGTGTGGGAATTCCTTCTTCACTTCTGCCATTTCCACAACCTTGTTGCGTGCGAAAGCTAATGTAGGAGCTATCGAGTAGTTCACTTTACCTATCTGGTCGGTACAGCGTAGGGTAATTTCATAACCATGGTTCTTGACACGGCCGAAGTTGACGGAGTTGGGTTTGAGAGCGGAAATACCTGCGATGCTTGTTTCGTTGGAAATAAGGATGTTCTTGCGGTCTTCCCAGAAGAAGTCTACACCGAGATTCAAGCGACCTCCAAAGAAGTGTACATCGGCACCATAATTCTGCTTGGTGGCTGTTTCCCAAGTGACATCGGGGTTACCGTTGCTGGATTCGCGTGCGCCGGGCATGAACACACCGTTGTTGGTACCGAAGTTACCTGTACGGTCGTTGGTCCACCATGCACCACCGTTGTTGTTGTAGAACTGCCATGTGCCAGGCAGATAGAGGAAACGCCCGACACCCTGGTCATTACCTACCTTACCGATAGAACCGCGAAGTTTGAAATAGGAAACAACATTACGGATAGGCTCCCAGAATTTTTCAGAAGAGATTATCCAGCCGAGAGAAGCAGAAGGGAAAAAGCCAAAGCGCTTACCTTTTGCGAAGTTCTCTGAGCCGTTATAGCCCATGTTGAGGTCTACCATATACTTAGTCTGGTAGTCGTAGGTGATACGGCCTACCATACCTACATAACCACGAGGGATAGAATTGTAGACACCGCCGGGATAGTAGTTTTTAGATTCATTATAAAGAACGAGCGCACCGAAATTGTGGTCACCGAACTTGCGGGTATAGTTGAGACTCGCCTCTGCATACCAGTTTCTACCACCCCATTTGGACTCCTCATAGCCAAGAGGCCATGAGTCACCCTGACGGACATAAACAATCTTTGGAGAACCGTTTTCTTCGTATTCACCCTTAGCAATGGTGGCCTTGTAGCTGATACCACCGCCGGTAGTACGTGCTTTCTGCTGTGTATAGTCAGAGTTGTAAGAACCCTTGATACGGAAATCAAGCCCCTTGGTGATAAAGTCGAGCTTGAGCTTGTACTGAAGGTCGAGGTTTACAACACTCTGACGCTGAGTAGTATAACCCTGCTCGTAGATAAGGCCGAGACCATCGGAGCCAACTGCGCCAACGAGATTAGGGTCGGAAATAATACGACGTCCCTCACTATCAAGACCGTAGCCTGACATTGGCGTACCATTGTTGAGAAGACCCTCAACACCAAAAACACCTGACTGACCGTTATACTCACCATTACCGATAGAGTTGCGTCTGCCAATGCGTCCACCGATGCCGATAGAAAGCGTACTCAGCTTAGAGAAATCTACATCGAGGTTGGCACGGAAGTTGTAACGGCGGTATTTGAAGTTTGCGTCATCACCTTGGTCGAAGGTTTTGAAAAGACCGTCCTGATTGAGCATACCGACAGAAACGAAATAGCGGGCACGTTCAGTACCACCCGACACATTAATATTATATTGTTCCTGCCATGCGTGGTCGTTCATCAAGTACTTGAACCAGTTGGTGCTTGGATAAACGGTGGGCATATCCATGTCCTTCCAATGCTGTATAGCTTCCTTCGAGAACTTCCATCCGTCTTCGGCTACTCCTTCCACTTCCTGAGCATGATTGTAAGCTGTTGCATACTCGTAGGAGTTTGCCGGTTCAAGGAATTTAGAAATCTGCTGAAGACCTACTGAAGTTGTCAGTGTGATGGTAGGCTTGCCCATCTCGCCGCGACGAGTTGTAACGAGAATAACGCCGTTGGCACCACGCACACCAAAGACAGCCGTAGCAGAAGCATCCTTAAGAATAGAAATGTCCTGCACCTCGTTCGGGTCTATTTGGCTGAACTCACGCTCGACACCATCGACAAGCACGAGAGGTTCGGCGCTGTTGAACGAACCGACACCACGGATGCGGATGACAGGGTCGTCGGCACCGGGAACGCCGGTGTACTGCACCGACTGGAGACCTGGGAGCTTACCCGAAAGGGTGTTACCAAGCGATGCGGCTGGCGATTTGAGAAGTTCCTTACCACCCACGTTGGAGACAGAACCCGTCAGCGTCACCTTACGTTGCTGGCCGTAGCCAATGACAACCACTTCATCAAGCATTTCATCATCCGATTCCAAAACAACATTAAGAGAAGTCGATGTTGCCTTTGCTTCTTTCGACTTGTAGCCGACATACGAAAACACCAAGGTTGAACCCTTGGGAACTCCCGACAAAACATAGTTGCCACTGCTATCTGTTATCGTGCCTTTCGACTTGTCTATAGTCTGCACGGTAGCCCCGATAAGTGGCTCGTTCTGCTCGTCAGTAACACAACCTTGCACTTTAAAAAGATTTTGTGCGAAGGACACTCCCGGTAGCAACAAAGCCAACAAAAGGAGATGTAATCTGCATAACTTTCCCATAGCATTAAAATTAAATAAAATCATTAAGTGTTAAAATCATTAGTGTTAGAATTTTCACAAATGTATGGAGATTTCTTTCCAGTAGTGGGTGAAAAAATGACATTTGAGGTTTAAAAAACACTTATATTTGCATTTTAATGTCGCATAGGTTTAAAAGCTATCAAGGAAATTCCAAAATACATCATTTTCCCAAAAACATACCGCCTAACCTATATAATTCAGAGTCACGCCTCTTTCATTTCAAGGAGTTAGAGCCAACTTGTTGGCTGATAATTCCTTCTAACTCCCGACAATGAATGGTGCAGGTTAAACAAGCTTTATAGGCAATAGAAGAGGATTTTACAAAAAAAGAGACTATCTAACTTTAGTTGTTAGACAGCCTCATTTTTCTACCTGAAAACATCATTCCTTTTAAAGCATCTACTGATATGTATATATAGTTGTCAGTTAGATTTGACAAAAAGTTTATTGGCTATGACAACAATGCGAGTGAGAGAGGAATCTTTGCTGTTCTGTTATCGTTTTCCTATGAATTCATCTATATATGCCCTGTAATCGTGGTGCGTCTTATAGGTACTTTTTCCTATGCCATTCAATATATAGTTGAAACCTTTGGCGCCTCCTCCCGAAAGGGTGTTGTTGCACATGTGATACATTCTTATACCGGTTTTATCGGGTACTTCTATTGAATTCTCAATCATTATTTCGTTATGTAGTACATCATAAATGCCGAAGGCAAAAGCTTCATGAGTATTCACGTTATCAGCTACTTTATATGCGGCATATCCGGTGCGTGTGCCGTTTTCGCTCATATAGTATTCCTGTGAGGGAGCATCATAGGGCGTTTCGCATTGATAAAAAGTAAGCTCGTCCATGTTCTCCTGTCCAGTAAGTCTGATATTCCTGGAAGTGCTCGTTGAATAAGCCGTAAATGGTGACATGGTCGCCGTTTACTACCAGACCGTTTCGGGTGGTATTGATTTCCCAGCCTACACTGCCACGAACACCATGATCTGCCCTCCATATCCAGAAATGGTCGCCAATCACGTCATTGCTGTTTAGTTCAACTGCACGGTCTACGTGCACCTTTGCCGGACGGAATCCGCCAATCCGGAAAAACAGGTCGGTGAGCAGAATCGGATTTTGTGTATGTCTTTGAGCTGTTTTCTCCGTACCAACCTGAATCAGGGTATTGGAAGTGTAATGCGCATCAAACATTAGAGAGGCAATCGTTACCCCGTCTACATCTTCTACCAGAATTGCCGTATCGGAATTCTTTTCTCCCGGAATCAGAGTCGCCCATCCGATTCCCAGTATAATGGTGTTGGGGCGGGTGACATGGAGTGGTTCTGAAAGCTCGTACATGCCGGGAGTTATAAGCAGATGTTTGCCTGCTACGAGTTGTTTATTCATGTATTCGGCTGAGACACCCGGTTTCACTACATAAAATTCATTTAGTAAATCCAGAATTTCACCTTCGCCCATGTCAGTGCGGCTGTAGGAGACTCCTTTGTGTTCGTGTTTCAGTGCCGGACGGAATACTTTGTATCTTCCGTCGTCGCCGATAAATAAGAATGGCTTTTCGCGTATGATTGGGGTGGTGGGGATAAAAGTTACATTACCTCCCTTGTCCCAATTGTTCTGATAGGCTTTGATATCTACCTCTGTACCTAATTCAATACCCTGAAAACAATAATTGTATTTGATTTCTTCGAATTCTCCTCGTCCTTTGTTCAAAAAGGAATTTCGGGTATACCATTGTTGTTGGTTTTTAGAACCGGCAGCAGCATCGAAGTAACAATCTGCAGTAAAACCACCGCTTACCCATCCGTTTTCCCATTGGTTACGTACGACACGTTGTGAGTAAATACGTCGGATCGGTGCAGCCTGAGATACAGCCCATTTGAAAGTTTCCTCTTCATCATAGGTTTCCGGTCCGATCACAGAAAGATTCTCTGCAGAACGCCAGAAAGTACACGTTCCGTTGCCATTGCTTAAGTGGGGAGGGGTGTGTATATTAGAAACTTCCACATCAAACGGTGTTTTTCCTAATCCTGCCAGATGTACATAGAATGGGACTTTCAGCAGTCCGGCTTCCTTATAATCACCGGCTTTGAATAAGAGGGCATAGCGGTTGGGACTGAACTCCTTGCCGAACATTTGTTCATGAATGGCATTAATCTCATTCCCTACGTCCACTTTACGGTCCGTATCACTATATATGTATACATAGTCGCCGAATACTTCGGTATCCATAGCCATTGAGGCCAAGAGGTTACCTTTCTTGTCTGTTATCTGATAATAATAATCATGGGGATTCCCTTTGACTTTTTTATCAATAAATGTTGTTGAAGACGTGCTACCAATCGTCTGGTATTCGCTGAATCTTCCGGTAGATCGTTTTATGGTATATGTTCCGGCAGAAGTTTGTGATGCGATTTTTGTACTAAAGTCCAAGATGATGTTTCCGTTTCGAACTTCTATACCCTTCGCATTTGCTTGCATACCAGCAAACAGAGCGCAGCATGCAAGGAGTATAATTCCGGGGAGTTTGTTTCTTTTCATATTCTGTAATTGTTCGGATTATATTTTCAGTTTTATTTTAACTTTAGCCAGTAGTCCGGCAATTATAACAATGATGAGAGAGTATACGAGTGATTTTAGTAGTCCGGGGATACCGCTGTATAGCGCATGTGGATAGTACCATTCCAGTAATTGCTGTATGGAATACCACAGATAAGGTATTACATAACAGGTGAGTGTGGCCGTTCCCGCAGGTTTGATGATATTGAACCAAGAAGCTTTTCCTTTCACATCCGTCAACCAGTAGAATATTCCAAATAGTGGGAAGAACATAGCCAGGCAATAGAACAACCAGGTAGGAGTGGCCTGTATTTTAGAGATAATCCAATGGGGATGAGAGAATAATCCTAATACGAACATCACTATGCCGAGGCCAAAAAGGATATACAAGAATTTATCCGGATGCTTCCGGTCGGCATACTTCAACATAATCAGGGAAGTGATGATGCCGGACATACCGAATGCATGCAATGTCCAATCGCTGGGAATAAAAGAGAGTAACACAATCCGGCTGCCGTATCCCCAGGGAATTAAATCGGAGTGACTTACAACAGCAAGTAGTATGATGACTATCCAGACAATTGTATTTTTGCAAAGACTCTCCCGGGTAAACAGATAAATGACAGCACATACGGCATAGGTCCAGCCGATCAGTCCTAAGATGCCCCACCAACCTTGTTGAAATGGAGAGCCATGTACATCTTTATATATAACGAGGAATGCTAATAGAATAATGCCAAGGATTTTCATCCCTTTGAACACATATTTCCCAGGACCTTCGGTGTGAGGGTATACATTCCATATCAGGAAAAAACCAATGACCATCAGTATGGAGAACCATTGATAAGATATACTGCCTACATCGCTGCAATTGAGCATAAATAAGCCCATTGCTATCAGGGCAACTGTACGTTCAGATATATGAGAGATGATTTGTAAAGCTGTATCTCCTTTTTTAACTCTATTTTGAATGGCAAAAGGTATAGACATCCCCATACAGAACAGGAATGCGGGAAATATCGTATCAGAGAATCCCATCATATCTTCGTTCATTTCGGCATGCATCAGCCAGTGCGGGACATTCTTCAAACCGGGAATGTCATTGACAAAAAGCATGAAGAACATGGTAAGGGCGCGGAATACATCCACAGCCGCTACCCGTTGTAATGTTGAGCTTTTCATTCAGTATCGGGTATTTGCTGACTTTTATTTCTTGAACGGGTCTCCCTTCTTATCAGTGCTGACTACCCAACGGAAGGCGTTTACAAACAAAAGGTTTTGTGTGGCATCAATGAATTCTTCGTCGCCATGACCCATGTTCAGATAGATCATTCTGTACTTGGTGTTGGTCCATACGATGGGGAAATCACCGAAATTAACCACGTCCTTTATGCCCAATGGATAGTTTTTAGGGGAAATGGAAAGAAGTACTTCTACGTTTTTATTGGTTCTCGGACTGGGATTCCATTGATACCACTCACTTGACGGAGCCACAAAAGAAATGGGTAAATTTCTGGTGACGGGGTGTTCTTCATTGTCAACTTCAACCAGTACAGGTTGAGGGGGCCAGTTATTGCAATAGAAAACCCCGCCACCCAGAAAATCTACAAACCAAGGCCAATTTGTGTGCTTGTCGTTATAGGCGGCTACATGGAAGCCTACCCAGCCGCCTCCGTTTTCCATGTATTTTTCAAAAGCATCGCGTTCGGCTTTTGTATTGGGATAGCCATCGAGCATAACCACTACGCTATATTCTTTCAGCTGTTCGTAACTATATTGAGACAGATCCATGGTAATATCCAGTACAAAACCGTCACCGTAATTCAGTTTTTTGAAGAACTCTACTGCCTGCAAGGAGAATTGATAGTGTGCCTCTTCTGCATGTTGAGTATAGTAAACCAGTGCCTTGAAGCGGGGACCATTGGCATAATTAGCCGGATACCCTTGGGGAGTCTGAGCATTTACCGCAAATGTACAGATAGCAAACAATAGAATAAGATAGAATTTTATACTTCTCATAGCATTCATAATTTATATAGTTAATAACTTTTTTATTCGTATTCAGCAATCAGTGATAGCCATTTTCCTGCCGATGTGACCCATACCTCTTTATAACATGCGTTGTTGGTCTGCGGCCAGTAAGGAATATCACCATTGCCCAATGTACGGATGCCGACAGGCATTTCGCCGGTCATCTCTCCGGAGGAGAAACTGTTCATCTGCGGATAGTTGTATCCTTCGCCATATATCAGGGATTGACCGAATGGATTCTTCCCGACTGTCCAGTAGAGCTGTTCCCGACCGATACCGAGCAATTCTTCATCTTTAAGGAAATTGCCGCAAATGGCAGCGGACTTTCCGGTAGAGAGGTGTATAGCTGTATTGCCGTTGAAAATGCTGAACCATACCGGGAAACGTTTCAGGTAATGCTCCTTGTCGAGCTTGACTCCCCGTTTCACTTGCTCTGTGTACAGATCTTGTGCATTGGATGGTGGAAAGAGGTGAAGGGCGTAAAAGCTCGTAGAATCTTTATACTCTTCTGCATGGTATACTCCACTCGGGATCATTCCGTAAGGCTGGGTATATTTCATTAAACTTTTCAGATAATTACCGTAGAGTTGTATGGAATTTGCCCATTTCTGATAATCAGGATGCTGTTGTTGTGTTTCACAAAGTAACGTCATGGCTTGCATGTAAACCTGTTCACGCGATTGATGGATATAGTGCACAATGGATTTCCGTGATGGATTCCGATAGAAAAAACCACGGGTCTTATCTTTATCTTTTAAAGGTTCCGTACGCTGACAGTCGAGCACATACCGGATGGCTTCTGCGGCTGTCTCTGCATAACAAGATTTTCCAGTCAGTTTGTAGAGCATGCTGGCAGACCAGGATATAGTTGCCATATATTGGCTCTCGGAGGTATTGTAACTATGTTCATACATCTGCTTGAATGAGTCGAAACCATCTTTCCGGAATTTTTCTATGGCAAAAGAAAAGTCTTCTTCCGCTATTTTCCGCAAATGTTCTTGCAACATCGGGTCCCGGTCTATGGTCATTGCGGCATATGCTTCGTATCCTGCATACAGGAAGTTGTCGAATGCCATATTCTGAACACGTACAGAATGGATGTCATCCTTTGTATTCAGTATACCATCCTGCCAGATGAGCAATCCCATGCTGCTGGCACGATATCCGTCCCCATAGCGATTTTTCAGAATAAATTCAATTCCCCATTCCGCTTCTTCCAGTAAGCGGGCAGCCAATGGAGTATTTTGGGTTTTGAACCGATTGTATGCTTCCAGCAGGGCAAAGGTCACGTCTCCGGTTTGTAACGTCTGTTGTGATAAGTCGCCTGCATCATGCCATCCCCCTGAATAAGAAATACTTTTCCCATCATGTTTGGAAAATAAATCCGTGTGGCAAGCCGCGTGTTTACCGGGAACGGGATGCCCGCAGCGTTGGCAGAATAAGAAATTTAATACTCTCCAAAGAGAATTATCCCATAGCTTTTCGTCTATCCGGAATGTTGGAGTCAGGATTTTACCTACTTTCAGTTGGTAATCTCCCGGTTGATTGAAGGCAGTGAAGTCAATAACTCCGAATTCTCCGATGGTGGTTTGTTTTCGTTGCAATGCCCCCTCATATGTCACCTCTTTAGTAGCAGAGTTTATCAGTTGGAATACGGTCTGCTGATTACATAATAAACTATGAACGAGAGCGGTTTTCTGGCTGTTGGTTGTATAACCCGTTGTAGAATAGATGATGGCATCTTCTGTTGGAGTCCATCCGCTTACTTTTCCGGGGGCTTTGATTTGCTGTAATTGGATATTGTCAATGTAATAAATGGCAGAATCACCTGTGGTCCGGTCTTTCCCTTTTAGAGCTGTGTCGAAACGAATAGACATTACTTTATCCCGTTGATATTCGTCTATATCAAGAAAACAGTGATTCCATGTTTTATTGACCAGATTGATGAGGTGGGAGCCACTGGGATGATTGTATCCTTCCTTGGTTGTGGAATTAACGTTTGTGAAGGTCAGATTCATGTTGACTACACGTGCGCCGTCACAATCCGGATAGATGGAAAAAACGATTCTGTTATATTTCTCCCAATTTTGCCCATTGACATGATAGGTGATACCGCTATTTCCATAAGTTGCATAGTCCGGGTCGGAAGGAGAACCGACTGCTCTTTTTCCTGTATCGGTTGGAAAAGTCAGACGAATACTACCTTTGCCGGATACGGATTTCTCATTAGAGAAAGCCATACTGCCAGTTCCGGAATGGGTCCATCCGTTTGTACTGTCTGTTTCTGTAAACGGTTGACTGGATAATACCTCTTTTTTTCAACGCATTTTCTTCGAAAGAACGGGAGGTGTCCAAAGGTAGCGGGGCATGAATGAATCCGGTTTCATAAATTTGCTTTTCCAGTAAGGCGTCTCCAGTCAGAGAATTTTGACTGAATAGGGAAACATGACTTATGAGTAACAGGAATAATATGAATGATTTCTTTCTCATGATTTAGTTAACCTTTGGTTTCTGATGCAAGATTAGCGATTATTTGGCAAAAGGAGGTTTGATAATAGCCATAAAACCTTTAAAAACCATCAAAATGCAAAGAAATGATAGAATATCTACTTTAGTTGATGATATTTAAACTCCTTTGGAGAGTAAAAAGACAAACTTTCCTTTGGGGATTGTGACCAGCACTTCTACGTATGTACTACCAGGCTTAGACTAACCTGATACCTACCTTCTCCTTGTTCTATAATTAGGAGTAGGTAAGGAGTATGTAAGGAGTAAGTGTTGTGAGAATTACAAATAAAAGTTCTCATTTGTAAAGACAAACAAATAATTAAAAAAAGAATGAAGCTGACAGGAAATGCTATTTGAAGTATAATAATGGGAAAAATCCTTGTTTTCTATTGGTTGTTTTTGTAATTTTAACGCCTAAACTAAATAAAATATTTTTTGCAATCATTTTAAGAAAGAGAGAACAATCATACTCTTATATATGTATAATATGAAAAAAGTAACTTTATTCGCAACCGGTATCATCATGATGTCATGTGCACAACAACAGAAGCTTACGTATCCTGAAACCGCGAAGGTGGATACTGTAGATGTCTATTTTGGAACAGAAGTACCCGACCCGTATCGTTGGTTGGAGAATGACACTTCCGCTGCAACTGCTGCATGGGTGGAAGCTCAGAACAAAGTAACAAACGGCTATTTGTCTAAGATACCTTTCCGTGATGCTCTGCTGAAGCGACTGACGGATGTGGCTAATTATGAAAAGATTGGTACACCATTCAAGAAACACGGCAAGTATTACTTCTATAAGAATGACGGTTTGCAGAACCAGAGCGTACTGTATGTACAGGATAGCTTGGACGGTGAACCACGTGTATTCCTCGATCCTAACAAACTCTCGGACGATGGTACAGTAGCCTTATCGGGTATCTCTTTCTCGAATAATGGAAAATATACAGCATATACCATATCACGCAGCGGATCGGATTGGCGTGAAATCTATGTGATGGATACGGAAACCGGTAAACTGCTGGATGATCACATCGAATGGGCGAAGTTTACAGGGGCTGCCTGGCAAGGAGACGGGTTCTATTACAGCGCTTATGACGCCCCGGTGAAAGGAAAGGAATTTTCTAACGTAAACGAGAATCATAAGATTTATTATCATAAGATGGGTACGCCGCAGTCGCAGGATCAGCTGGTTTATCAGAATCCGGCGCATCCCAAGCGTTTTTATACTGCCAGTGTAAATGAGGATGAGACTGTCCTGTTCCTGTATGAGAGCGGTGACGGGCGCGGAAATGCTTTGTATATGAAAGATCTGCGTAAACCGAATGCTCCGTTTGTGACAATGGCTACGGATATGGATTATAACTATGCTCCGATGGAAGTGATAGGAGATAAGATTTATATGTTTACGAACTACGATGCACCTAAGTACCGTCTTATGATAGCAGATATCAATAAGCCTGCCCTGAAAGATTGGACCGAACTGGTTCCGGAGAGTGAGAATGTACTTTCGAATGCTGGAGTGATAGGTGGAAAACTGTTCCTGACCTATGATAAGGATGCAGCCAACCATGCTTATGTATATGGGATGGATGGTAAGGAAATACTGGAAATAGAATTGCCTTCACTTGGCTCTGTAGGTTTCACGGGAGATAAGGATGATAAAGAATGTTTCTTCGGATTTACTTCATTTACTATTCCCGGTGCTACTTATAAATATGATATGGATGCGAATACCTACGAGCTTTTCCGTGCTCCGAAGGTCGATTTCAATTCTGACGAGTTTGTGACGGAACAAGTGTTTTATCCCAGCAAAGACGGAACAAAGATACCGATGTTCCTGACTTATAAGAAAGATCTTAAGAAGGACGGCAAGAATCCCGTATTCCTTTATGGTTACGGTGGCTTCAATATCAGCCTTAATCCGGGGTTCTCTACATCACGTATTCCGTTCCTGGAAAATGGAGGTATCTATGCACAGGTTAACCTGCGTGGGGGTGGCGAGTATGGTGAAGACTGGCACATAGCAGGTACCAAGATGCAGAAGCAAAATGTATTTGATGATTTTATTTCGGCTGCCGAATATCTTATCGATAATAAATATACTAATAAAGATAAGATTGCCATAGTAGGCGGTTCCAATGGTGGTTTGCTGGTAGGAGCCTGTATGACACAACGTCCCGACCTGTTCCGTGTAGCTATTCCGCAGGTAGGAGTAATGGATATGTTGCGTTATCATAAGTTCACTATCGGCTGGAACTGGGCAAGCGATTACGGCACAAGTGCAGATAGTAAGGAAATGTTCGAGTACCTGAAAGGATACTCTCCACTGCACAATCTGAAACCCGGTACCAAGTATCCTGCAACGATGGTAACTACAGCCGATCATGATGACCGTGTGGTTCCTGCCCACTCATTCAAATTTGCAGCTACCCTGCAAGAATGTAATGACGGAACGAATCCTACGCTTATCCGTATCGATAGCAAAGCAGGACATGGTGCAGGTAAGCCCATGAGTAAGGTGCTTGAGGAACAGGCGGACATTTACGGCTTTATCATGTACAATCTGGGAATGAACCCTAAGTTTTAAATTATAATTCATAATTAATCTGACGTTTTATTATTATTTAATCAAAATATTGCTGGAAAATATAGGTAAATTCAAAAGTTTACCTATATTTGCAGTGTTATTCGCTGACATTTTGTTTGAATAACCTTAAAATCACGAAAGGATAAACCTTTTAAAACGTAATATTATGAATATCGAACGAATTATGTCCTCTTTAGAGGCAAAGCATCCCGGCGAGTCTGAATATCTTCAAGCCGTAAAGGAAGTACTTCTTTCCATCGAAGATATCTATAACCAGCATCCAGAGTTCGAGAAAGCTAAAATCATAGAACGATTGGTTGAACCCGACCGTATCTTTACGTTCCGTGTTACTTGGGTGGACGACAAAGGTGATGTACAAACCAACCTTGGCTATCGTGTGCAATTCAACAACGCGATCGGCCCGTACAAGGGCGGCATCCGCTTCCATGCATCTGTCAACCTGTCCATCCTGAAGTTCTTAGGATTCGAACAGACGTTTAAGAATGCACTGACCACTCTGCCTATGGGTGGTGGTAAAGGTGGTTCCGACTTCTCTCCACGTGGCAAGAGCGATGGTGAAATTATGAGATTCTGCCAGGCTTTCATGTTGGAATTGTGGCGTCATCTTGGTCCGGATATGGATGTGCCGGCCGGTGATATCGGGGTAGGTGGCCGTGAAGTAGGCTATATGTTCGGTATGTATAAGAAGTTGACGCGTGAGTTTACCGGTACATTTACCGGAAAAGGTTTGGAATTCGGTGGTTCTCTGATTCGTCCTGAAGCTACAGGTTTCGGCGGATTGTACTTCGTGAACCAGATGTTAGAAACTAAAGGCATTGATATCAAAGGTAAGACCGTCGCTATTTCCGGTTTCGGAAATGTGGCTTGGGGTGCTGCTACCAAAGCAACCGAATTGGGTGCAAAAGTAGTTACTATTTCCGGACCGGACGGGTATATTTATGATCCGAATGGTATCAGTGGCGACAAGATAGATTATATGCTTGAACTCCGTGCATCGGGTAATGATATTGTGGCTCCGTATGCAGACGAATTCCCCGGTTCTACATTTATTGCCGGTAAACGTCCTTGGGAAGTGAAAGCTGATATTGCACTGCCTTGTGCTACGCAAAATGAACTGAATGGTGATGATGCCCGTCAGTTGATTGAAAATAAAGTGATGTGTGTAGGAGAAATCTCAAATATGGGCTGTACGCCGGAAGCAATCGATTTGTTCATTGAACATAAGATTATGTATGCTCCGGGTAAAGCTGTCAATGCCGGTGGTGTTGCTACTTCCGGATTGGAAATGTCACAGAACGCTATGCCTCTCAGTTGGAGTGCTGCCGAAGTGGACGAGAAACTGCACGCAATTATGCACGGCATTCATGCACAATGCGTAAAATATGGGACAGAACCTGACGGTTACATCAACTACGTGAAGGGAGCTAATATTGCAGGCTTCATGAAGGTGGCTCACGCTATGATGGGTCAGGGAATTATTTAAAGGAAAACTTTGTTTAGTTGTATTTGTATTTGTGGTTTGTGCTGCCCCTGCCTGTGAAGGCGTAGGGCAGTACTTTTTTTCATTCTTCATTCTTCATTCTTCATTTTTTAGTCTACCTTTGCATCTCAAAATTATAAATAACAAAGAGATGTTACAACCTGAATTGAAACTGAGACGCGATAAAATACGCGTCTTGATGGCTCAACAAGAGATTGATGCCGCTCTTATCACTTGCAATGTAAATTTAATCTATACGTATGGACGTGTTGTCAGTGGTTATCTTTATTTACCTCTGAATGCCCCGGCACGTTTGTTTATCAAACGCCCTAATAATATTGAGGGGGAACATATTTATCCTATCCGTAAGCCGGAGCAGTTGACTGATTTGTTGAAAGAGTGCGGGTTACCTTTGCCCACAAAGTTAATGTTGGAGGGAGATGAATTGTCGTATACTGAATATACCCGTCTGGCAGCTTGCTTTCCGGAAACGACGGTTGTGAATGGTACACCTATTATTCGTAAGGCACGCAGTATAAAGACGGATATTGAGATTGAGATGTTCCGCCGGTCGGGTGCTGCTCACGCGAAAGCATACGAGCGGATTCCTTCTGTTTATCAACCGGAAATGACAGATCGCCAGTTGTCTATTGAGATAGAACGTCTGATGCGCTTGGAAGGTTGCCTGGGTATTTTCCGGACTTTTGGACAGAGTATGGAGATATTTATGGGAAGTCTGTTGGCTGGTGATAATGCTACTGCTCCTACACCTTATGATTTTGCTTTAGGAGGTGAAGGACTTGATCCATCTATACCTATCGGTGCGAATGGTGCAATGTTGCAACCCGGACAGAGTCTCATGGTGGATATGGGTGGAAACTTCAATGGATATATGGGTGATATGAGCCGTGTGTTCTCTATTGGCAAGTTGCCGGAGAGAGCTTATGCTGCCCATCAAACTTGTCTGGAAATACAGGAAGCTGTAACAGAAAAGGCAAAACCAGGGGCTGTGTGCGAAGATCTTTATAATACAGCTATCGATATGGTTACTAAAGCCGGGTTTTCTGATTACTTTATGGGAGCCGGACAGAAAGCGAAATTTATAGGTCATGGTATTGGTCTGGAAATTAATGAAGCCCCTGTACTTGCTCCGCGTATGAAACAGGAGTTAGAACCGGGCATGGTATTTGCGCTCGAACCGAAAATCGTATTGCCGGGTATTGGTCCGTTGGGCATCGAAAATTCTTGGGCAGTAACAGCGGACGGGGTAGAGAAGTTGACGCTGTGTAAGGAAGAGATTATAGAAATGTAGGATAATTATGAATTATGAATTATGAATGGGCTGCGCAATCATGCCGCATGGCAATTCATAATTCATAACTCATAATTACTCTCATTCTCCTTCGTAATATTCACACAAGAAGTACCGCGCAATGAAGTCCCAGTTATCATGCAATACTTCTTTTCCACCGGGGAAAGGGAGTTGCAGATCAGGGAACAACCCTTTAGCCATACCATATTTTACAAGATCAAAGGGACAAGCTCCCGGATAAGTGAATAATTTGAATCCTCTATCAGCAGCATTTGCTGCATTGTATGTTGGATTATGCGGATCGCAGAAACAATAGGAAACATTCGGGGCAATCAACATACCTTTGGCGTTGGCATAGATTACGAAGTTCCTTTCATTTTTTAATTCGGGTAGCAGGCTTTCATTTTTATTTTCCCATTTCAGTTCTTCTATAAAGAATTTACATAGCTCGTCATATACGGAGAAGTACAATAGTGGTTCTCCTTTACTGTATGCCAGACAATTTTCTACATCTTTCTTGAGTTGCATTCCCGGTTTAATTTCGGGTAATGGCACTTGAGGCATTTCTAATAAATCCAATCCCATCACCCAAATAGGAGAAGAAGGTTCATCGCAAATAGGTGCTTCTTCGAATGAAGCATCCATTAGATCATACGCTTCTTGGCTGAGTGCCAATAAATTGGGGTTATGAGGGTTTTGGACGATAACTTCGTCTTCTTCAAAAATAGCATATCGGGAGAAGAGTGTCCATTGTACAAATGACAAGTCCTCTACGTTGATCTCATCAGGAGTATATGCATCCGTCAGCGTATAGAAGGGCAGATAAGATTTATACAGTCCATAGTATGCATCTGAAAACTCTTTCCAGCCACCTGATTGGGCTATGCAGTCTTGGAAGTAGAGAGCTAATGAAATGGCGGCATCTACTCTTTCCGTTTCAGATTTTTTACAGTATAATGGAGATTGATCGATCAAAAGAAGTAGTTGACTGGCGAAGTGCAAATACCAGGTGTCGGTCGGAACTTGTTTACTGCGTTCGTTAGCTGCTAACCAACGCTTCATGTAAATTCTTGATTGTTTCATGTTGTTTTACTTTATATTGGACAAAGATAGGGCTTTCCCTCGAACTTGTGCCCCTACCGTCGGATATATTTACCGAGTCAGTGAGAATTTCATACTGAAACCGAAGTCGGCACTGACAACCGGGTACGAACTGGAAGATATCAGTGGGGTATTTTGCTGGCGATCGTAGTAGAGACGTAAAGTCAGAAGACGACTTAGGGTATAGTCTGCAGAACAAGATATTTTAAGGGCTTTGTTCCCATTGGTAGCCTGGGCAAATCCTTGTTGGATATCACGGCAAAGGGCCGACTGGTTACGGAATGATATATCGGCGCGAAGAGCAAGATCATGGCTGACACGATTTTTACTGTCCTTTACATTGCGGCGGCTGAATAAGTTGAAGTTTACAATCTTGTATCCCAAACCGATTACAAAGTCACGTGAGGCTGTTTCTACCAGTTGGCATGCACTCATACTAAGATTCAGAATACGACTGGTTTTATATTCTACTTTGGCGGTAAGTCCATTTTTGAGAGTAGCATCCATACCAATGAGGGGAGAGAATTGCTCGTTGATGGATACCATGCTGATATCGAAACGGGATGAAGGAATGGGATTTCCCGTTTGTACATCTTCTACAAAACCAAGATCGCCCATATAGCTCATGAAACTTTGGAAAGTATTGTAGCTGCCGACACTATATGTACTCCGGTAAGCGTGATTCAGATTGACGCTGCGGAAATTCTTTTTGAACCAGGCTATCTTGGTGAGTCCAGTATAGGTAATGCGCCAGTTCGGCATCATGGAGAATAGGCTGGGGAAGAAGTCGAGGACCGAGTTCCGGGCATTCCTTCCGGTATAGGCGGCAAGGAAAGCAGGTATCATTACGTCTGGTGAATGTTTGCTGATAGTACCGTTGGCTGGATCGAATGTCTTACCGGCAAAGGTGCTGCCTTGTGGGTATTGTGCGCCAATGAACTGAGTTTCCACACGATCCCGGATAACATCGAGGTTGCGACGGAAGCGTTCGAAAGTACCGGAACGGTAGCCATCTCCGGCACTGTGTCGTTCGAAAGAACTTCCGATAGAAATGATGCTCATAGAGAAATTGCCACTGCGGGTATCCGGCATGCCTGCGAACATATATTGCATTTCGCGACTGCGGTTACGGGTACGATTTGCAGTGAGGTCTATTTTGAGATCACGTATCGGTTCCAGAGAAATACGTAGTTGTAAGTCTTCCAGTGCATTACTGCTGGCCGGACTGACAATGGAGTCGTTACAAACAAGCCAATCGTTTTGTAGGGCACGGTCAATGTAGCCATCTCCGGTAAGACCAAAAGCAAAGTCTATTCCCGGAGCAAGGAAGCCACCATGTTTTTTTTGTCCGAACATGTCACCGACTTCAGGACGGAAGCCGGGAAGGGTCATGGCATATGTATTCTTGTACGTAAAGCTGAAATTGCGCAGGCTCATAGCGAAGCGGGCGGTATGTTGCCCGAATTTATACCACCAGCCATCTTCCGGATTGGGTCCGGGAATGATCGTAAGTTTAATGCGTGCCGTATCTTTTGTATCGATACGGAGAGAATTGGCACTTAGGACTTTATAATTTACAGGATAACGACGCCCGTCGACTGTAAGTGCACTGACTTTGGGACGACGGGAGTTCATATTGTGCTGTATCGTGAGGGTGGTATCTGTACGTAGTTGTATTTCTTTATCGTAGCGACGTGGCTTCTGTTCTTTGGGGGATGTCGGTTTACGATACGAGGCAGAGAAGCGACGGTTTACTTGTTTCAGATAGGGGATCTTGTTATATAACGCTTCAAGGTTGAAACGGGAATTTACATCGATGCTTCGTTGGTTGCTGACAGTATTTCCCATTTCTATGCCTTCGGATAAGGACACGCCACGATCCCAATTATAGGAAGAAGCAAAGCGGAGATCTGCACTGATCCAGTCAGTGGCGGGGAATTTATCAAATGGGAGTTTATAGGTAGCATTGAATGTCTGCTGGAAGTCGATGGGGCGGCCGAGTGAGAGCAGGCTACGGCGGACAGTATCCTTCCAGGCTGTGTATTCGTCAGGATAAAGGTCTTTATTCACTACGCCGTAGGGTTCTACAATTTCAGCGTGGGTAGCAGAGGTGAAATTGAAGCGTAGATTTTTCGTCAGGTCCCAGCGTAGGGCAAAGTCACGGTTCCAGAGAAATTCTTTGGCTACAGAGATTGGAATACTTTCGATACTGATATCTCCATTGCCCACAGATGCTCCGGAGGTCAATGCTTCCAGGTCACGAAGTTGCAGTTCGTAGTAATGGCGCGTCATATCGGTATTGAATGATATACTTTGAGGTAGCCAGTTCAGGTTGAATTCCTTAATAAAACGCATCCAGGGAGACTTGTTCTCCATGCTTTTGAAAGGTTCCCATGGACGGTATATGGGAGCGTAGTTATAAGTCATAGCAGCACGCCAGTCTGTTTCATTTTCATAGGCGGTAGTACTGCCTTGATTATGACGTAGGGAACGGGAGTAGCTGAAAGTAAAGTTTCCCGGATCGTATGGCATGGGATTCTTACTGGTGATACCCAGCCGTGCATTGCTGAGGCTGAAATTACGGTAAGTAGTAATTTCGCGGGCTATATTCATCAGTGAGTCGCGTTCCCAATCGGTAGTGCAGGCATCAAGCGCATCATCCAGCAACATATCTTTGTCCAGCGGATTATACTTGGGCGTAGTGGCTTCTTTGGAGTAGGAGAAATAAATGGGTGCAGTCAGTTTGGCTTTCTTGGGAAAGAAGCGTCCAAGGTCGAATGTAGTAGTGAAGCTGTATTGATAGTAGTCATCCAGACGGCGTTCACTGACACTTTGTTCCAATCCGCCGAAACCGGCTGTTTCCATGTGTCCGGCCAGATTGATGCTACCTATATCAGAGAGTTGCACATTGAGATTGCCCTGTGCAGCCCAACCTCCTTCTTCATTGAATTCGGTGAGACGCAGTTCGTTTACCCAGACTTCTGCCGACTTGACAGTACGAGAATTATTGCGAACTCCGATCATTAAGGTCTTTACTTCTGCCAACGAAGGATTACCAATTACACTTATTTTGTTAGCAGGCTTATCCGGATCGTATTCAGAATAGACTTTGGCATAGGTTACACCACTATTTGAAATATTCTTCAGGCGATTGCGTGCTTTTTTTGCATTGGTCAGCACACTGAGGTCGATATCCAGATTATTTGACTTAGGCCAGACGGCAAGGCAACCGGCAGCAGTGCTTCCATTATACTCTCCGTGGGGAGTGAGTGTGAGTGGAATTTCGTATTCATAATAATTGCTACGATAGTCTGAACCGAGGCGGATAAATACGGAGAGCTCACCGTCTTGTGGGTCAGTACTGAGATCGGGTAAGGCTTCGGCATGGGCAAACATTTGCAGGCGTTTGTACTGCCTCATGTCCATACCGGTATTTTTGTAGACGGCACGGGCATCACCGGGAGCCAACTTTTCCAGCTTCAAGCTCATGGCTTGTTCATTCTGTTGACGGAGTTGCGGTTGTCCGGGATCGATGACGCGGGAAATTCCAGGAGGCATCACATAGTTTACCGGGGTGCGATCACCGTTTTCTTCGATGTTGACGGCAGATACATCCAATGTAGCGGAACTGGTGGTAGAAGCACCTTGCTGTGTGTTGTTCAAGGCATCGGTATAGGTACGCCATTCACCACGTACTAATTCGAGTGTGGCGAAACGTAGTACAACGGGTTTCTCAAATCCGGTCAGGAACATACGCATGAAGCGGATGGATTTAAAATCTTTAATGCTTCCCACTGCCTCGCCACTGCGTACAGGTACTTTGAACTGATACCAGGTCACTTCTTCTGTTTGTCCGTTGCGCAGGCGGACGCTGACTGTTCTTTTGTCGGTGATATAGTTTTGCCCTACTTTCAGATCGGTGGGAGCAAGGCGGACACGATATTGGAAATATTTCTCAGTCTCGTTCAGTGTATTGTCCTGATTGATATCTTCTACATCGGGTACGGTTTTTGAGGATATGTCATATCGCTCCGGAGAGTCTTCACTGGCTGTGGAGTTACCTTCGGTATTGTTGTAGTATTTATAACGCTCCAGGATACTACGTTCCTCCCGGTCGTAATCGCTACCCCGGAAATAGTGATAAGTATCACCGGCCGGGTCATTGTAGAACTTCTGGTAAGCTTCGGCATTAACGATGCCTTGTACTCGTTCCAGATATTTCTGATACGTGGAGAAAGTACGTTCGTCTTCTGTGGAGAGTCCGTTCAGACCGACATCCTGGCGGCGGCGTGCACCGGAAGTATTATCGAAGGCATACACTACGCTACGGTCCCTGGGGACACGTCCCCAGACGGTTTCTTCGGTTTTTGTCATATCTCCATCAATGGGCAGACCATTTTCAAAGAATTTCTTGCCGTCTTTCAATATATCTTCGGATACTTCTCCGAGATTGATATAAAGGTCACCTCCGCGGGCGGTAGAAGTCGTATTTTTAATAAGTGTACCATCTTCTGTATAGATGAAAGGATCGAGTAGCCAGAATGAAACATACTCGATATTTGCAGCTTCAAAGTCACTTGTATCCAATTTGCGCATCATACCTCCCCAGCGTTTCTCCGGATTACGTAGAGTACCATCCGAATTCATATCCGTATCGAGATTATAGGGTCCCCGTTCCTGCGGGTAATATGCCAGGTTCAGTACATTCATAGAGGCTGACTCCTGATAAGGGGTTTCCTTATTAGGAAAAAGTCCTTGTTCATATACTTCGCGTACGTAGTGGTTACTAAGTTGGTTGAGATCATTTTTTGATGTGTGTCGGTGTCAGCGAAGAATTGCGTCGGGTAAAAAGTCCGTCGATATGATACCATGCCAGTAATGCCCGGTTTTTTCCATAGTTTAAATCATTACTGAGTGATGCTTCGGGAAAGAGGGCGGAGGCGGAAGGGCTGTAGGGAGTGCTTGCCAGCATCCAATATGAGGGCTGGCGAAGGTCGATACCACTTTGCGTACTTTCAAAGTCATCGATGTACGAAGCGTTTTGTTGCAGTCCTTTGGCATGTCCCGGAATGAGGTGGGCGAATTCCACACCCAGATTGATACTACTGGGGACGGTGGCATTGACAAAAGGTAACTTATCTATCATATTTGTCAGCCATTGACTCTCTTTCTTCCATGAGGCGTTTACCCCCCATAAAGTGTTGGAGAGGGGTTCGTCGCCCATTGCAACTTTGCTCGTCAGCGGTTTTTCGCTGAGGTGCATGATGCTTCCTCCGAAAGAGAAGTTTTGCGAGAAATCATAAGTGAAGTTTAGCCCCATCATCGTTTTGCGCTGCATGCTGTAAAGTGTGTTGCTTTCCAGATTTACACTGATGGCTGTGCCGGCATCTATGATGCTTTGGTTGAGGATGGTAACTATTCCCAATGTGTAATCTACTGTGTAGTCGGAATTTTCCACCAGCGTCATACCACCAGCTGTTACACGTACCGACCCTTGTGGAACATTCATGGCTCCCAATCGTATTTCATTTGCATTGGAGGCACGGTATTCTCCCGTCAATCGGTATTTATTCTTCTCCGCAGTTTGCCTGGCAACAGTACGGGTAGAGTCATAGAGTTCCTGAAATACGTATTTATCTGCCAGTGCGTCATTGCCGATTGCTTTTCGCAAATGACTGCCGAAAGGTTCTACAACTGGAAAATAAATACGTCCGTCTGCAGCAGTTACAGTATAGCCTTCTACAAAGTCGAAGAAACCGTCTGCACCAGTTTGGTTCTGGCTATTGAGGCGGTCGAGGTTCATGACGCGTAATAGAGGCATTTTGGCAATCTTGCCTTCGGGAATATAACGTAGATACACACCTGTCGTATCACTTTGGTAGGTGATATTCAACTGGAACTTCTCCTTTTGAACAGAGTAGGCATTGAGACTATAGACATTTTTCATCATCAGATCCCAGCAAGCGGCATCGGGAGAGTTAGCCGTATTCTTCAATAGTTTAACAAATAAACTTTGCCCTGTCTCTTTGATATCAGAAGAAAATTCACCTACCTGATAACTCCGTCCCCCCAGTGTGTATTCAAAAGCGACTGCTAACACTTCATCCGGTTGCAGGGTTTGTTTTAGTGAAATATAGCCTAACTTACTGTTCAAAGTATATTCCGAAGAAGTGAGAAGTCGGGCACTTTCAATCTTCTCATAATCCATACCTCCCTCTACACCGGGAATATTGTTCATGGTGTTGCTTACCTGGCTGATGTCGCGGGCAGCGGCATAGGTACTGGTCATCTGCGCATAAAGGGTATTGGCATTGTTGGTGGGGGCATTGACATTGGAAGTCGGGTTGGATGGGTTTCCTGTTCCTGCCAAGCTGTGTTGTTACCAATATGAAAGGCTTCCCCGAGGTCAGTTAATGCTACAATATTGCGGGGTTATCATAGTTGTTTCGTATATTGGTTACCCATACTTCAATTCGGTTAATTGTAACTCCCGAAAGGATGTTTGGAAGTTGGGTCAGGTTTTTATCATAAGTATCCCGGAAATAATGGGCTAGAAAAAAGTGACGATTTTCTTCGTAATTATCTGCGGAGAAGTCGAACGTAGTGGTTTGTGCACCACCGCGACTTGTCACTGTTTGGGCTTCACTCTCTTGCTGGCTGATAACAGCTTGTAGCTTTAGCTTGCCAAATTGCAGGTCTGTACGAATACCGAACAGTGCGGATGCTCCGCGTATTAGTGAGTTGTTGGTGGACATACTCACATTACCGGCTTCAATCAGTTTGATGATTTCATCTTCTTTTCCCTCATATTTCAGTTTCAGCCGTTTGGTGTCAAAATCAAAGGTAGCATCGGTGTTGTAGTTCATGTTCATATTCACCTTGTCACCTACCTTACCATTGACGTTGATATTAATTTTCTCGTCAAAGTCAAAACCGAGTGTTTTGCGTTGACTTTCCGGAAGTGAGGGATTCTTTACGTTTTTGTATGTCATGCCGAAGCTGAGTTCTGCATTACCTTGTGTACGTATCTGTACCCCACCGGGACCAAACAATTTCTCTGCCGGACCAAGGTTGAACTTCATATCCATAAAGTCGAAAGCCTCTTTTCCTTTGCCGATTTGTTCTCCGTTCTTTTGGCGGTAATAAGATTGCATGGATTGTTTCAATGTCCAATCCAGATATTCTTCGGGGGTCAGTACCATCGGTACACCGATTTCGGTATTCCCTAATTTTGTGCGTATGTAGTACCTGTCTGTTTTTGCATCATATTCTGCTTCGGTTCGTAGGTTCATGGGTGATTGCAGGTCGGCAGGGTGGGGAGAAAGGTCTTTTAGTGTACCCGGCACGGTCTTGCGAACGGAATATCGCGGAGCTATTGTATCCTGTACATTTTCCGCTTTTTGTGTATTCTCCCCATTTACATTCTGTCCCATAACGACAAAGCTGCTAGGCATGAGCCATAGCAGCAATAACCAAATGATATGTCGTATACGAGGAGACTTCATGTGTGTTTAATTGAATAAGTTACGAGCTACAAGCTACGGGTAACAAGTTACTGAACTATACCCGTGGACGAATAATTATTCGTTCGGCTATCACGCTGAAAAGCTCTTGTCGCTCGTTGCTCGTAGCTTGTCACTTAATTTAGCGCATAGTGCTAAATTAGAGTCTTTTTAGCGCCAGCTTAATAACTTGTTCCACTGGCGCATCTGGCTCTTCTTTCAATATTGCCAAAACTACCTTTTGTGATGGTGCCTGTGCAAATCCCAACATTGTCAATGCTGCAATAGCTTCTTCCTGCACTTGTGCATTAGCAGCAGATAACATTCCGCCGAGACTTCCTATCGTACTTCCTGCGCTTGCAGTACCTATCTTGATTTTATCTTTCAAATCCACAATCACCCGTTGGGCTGTTTTTAATCCGATACCTTTCACTGTCTTCAGTAAATTGGCATTTTCAGTACTGATAACATTCACCAGTTCTGCCGGTGAAAGTGCCGAAAGTATCATTCGTGCAGTATTACCGCCAATGCCCGAAACGGAAATCAACAACAAGAATAATTCACGCTCTTGTTTATCTGCAAAGCCGTAGAGGACATATGCATCCTCACGTATAGCCTCGTAGATATATAGTTTGCACTCTTTTTTGCCTTGGATGGCAGCATACGTATTTAATGAAATATTAACGGCATATCCCAATCCGTTACAGTCGATAACTGCGGTTGCCGGGCTGAGCTCGGCAAGTCCGCCTCTAATGTATTCTATCATAATACTTACTATAACGCGCGCGAGCGAAGAATATTGTGTGAAAGAGTTACAAGTTACGAGTTACAAGCTACAAGCTCCTTTCGGTATAATAGCGCAGCCACTCGTAGCTTGTAGCTCGTAACTCTTTTATCTTGTTAATAAAGAAAAAACTCTGTGGAACACTGAATCGTTTTGTGGTTAATTTGAATGAAAATGATTACTTTTGTGCCGATAAAATAGAAAACTGATAAATAATATCAATAAAAGAATGAAAAAAGTAAGAGCAGCCATTGTTGGCTATGGCAATATCGGGCAATACGTGCTCGAAGCGTTGCAAGCGGCTCCCGACTTTGAAATTGCCGGTGTAGTACGCCGAGCTGGAGCTGAAAATCGTCCCGCAGAACTGAGTGAATACCCTGTTGTAAAGAATATCAAGGAATTGGAAGGCGTTGATGTTGCAATTCTTTGTACACCAACCCGCAGTGTAGAGACTTATGCCAAAGAAATCCTTGCACTTGGCATCAATACGGTTGACAGCTTCGATATTCATACCGGTATTGTAGATTTGCGTCGCACACTGTCTGCTTCTGCAAAAGAGCATAATGCAGTTTCTATTATTTCTGCAGGTTGGGATCCGGGAAGCGACTCTATCGTACGTACTCTGTTGGAAGCGATTGCTCCGAAAGGAATTACTTATACAAACTTTGGTCCTGGAATGAGTATGGGACATACAGTAGCTGTAAAAGCTATTGATGGTGTAAAGGCTGCTCTTTCCATGACTATTCCTACCGGAACATGTATTCACCGCCGTCTGGTTTATATCGAATTGAAAGACGGTTATGAGTTTGATAAAGTATCTGCTGCCATCAAGGCAGATCCATATTTTGTGAATGATGAGACACATGTGAAATTAGTTCCCAGCGTAGATGCTTTGCTTGACATGGGACATGGTGTAAACCTCACTCGTAAAGGAGTTTCCGGTAAAACTCAGAATCAATTGTTTGAGTTCAATATGCGCATTAATAACCCTGCACTTACTGCTCAGGTATTGGTTTGTGTAGCTCGCGCTTCCATGCGTCAACAACCAGGTTGTTACACTATGGTAGAGGTTCCGGTTATTGATCTTTTGCCGGGAGATCGTGAAGAGTGGATCGGACATTTAGTGTAAGAAAATACGATTATATAGAAAAGGATGGCCAAGGTAATATTGGTCATCCTTTTTTATTGGGGTAAATCTAAAGTTCTCTTAGAACAGGAACCGCAGAATATCATTAAAGTTTGCCCAAAGCAGCAATCCGAATAACAGGAACATACCCACCATTTGCGCACGTTCCATAAACTTATCACTTGGTTTGCGACGAGCTACAATCTCATAGATAAGGAATAGTACATGTCCGCCATCCAGTGCCGGAATAGGCAGAATATTCATGAAGGCGAGGATAATAGAAAGGAATGCTGTCATGTACCAGAACTGATGCCAATCCCATGTAGCAGGAAAGATGCTTCCGATAGTTCCGAAGCCACCCAATTGCTTGGCACCTTCTTTAGAGAAGAGATATTTCATCTGTCCTACATAGCCTTTCAGCGTTTGTACTCCCAATGCTGCACCAGCGGGGAAAGAGGCCAGAAAACTATATTCTTTCTTTACAACCGGCAGTAACTGATTGGTTGCCGTACGTACCACTGCACCTATCTCATAGATTGAATCTGTAGCAAAAGTTATGGTATCTATCACTCCGGCACGTGCATAAGTCAATGTGATATAATGAGAAGCAGAATCCGCTTTCTGACGGCGTAACATCTCTTCTTTGAAATCGAAATAAGCAATGTTCTTTCCGTCCAATTGCATAATACTGTCACCCGCTTGCAGGCCGGCAAGGGCAGCAGGACGGTTGGCACAAATACTATCAATAACATATGGATAGCGGAATGAGGCAAAACGTACACTGTCAGCCAGCAGACGCTCCATGAAATTCTCAGGAATATAAACGGATACCTCTTGCCCATCACGGCGTACTGTTACTTGGCGGGCATCGACAACGCTTGTCAGCATGTCACCACCGTAACGTTCAAAGGGTACACCATCAGCAGATATCAGTACGTCACCGTCACGGAAACCGATAGCTTTTGCCGTTTCGTTGAATTCCATACCCAGCGGGGCCTTTTGTACCGGTACGTATTCATCTCCCCAGGTAAAAAGTATCATAGAATAGATGAATAATGCCAATATGAAATTGAACAATACACCACCTATCATGATTAACAACCGTTGCCATGCCGGTTTGGCCCGGAACTCCCACGGTTGCATTGGCTGTTTCATCTGTTCGGTATCCATAGACTCATCTATCATACCTGCTATCTTTACATAACCACCTAACGGCAGCCAACCAATACCATATTCCGTATCACTATTTTTCGGCTTGAACTTGAACAGGGTAAACCAAGGGTCGAAGAACAAACAAAACTTTTCTACCCGTGTCTTGAAAAGACGGGCGAAGAGGAAGTGCCCTCCCTCATGAACGATAACGAGCAACGAAAGGCTCATAACGAGTTGCAGGGCACGAATCAAAAATGTTTCCATCTAATAATTTTTCTATTTTACTATTTACAATTTACTATATTAAATGCGGCTTATCATTGATACCGCTATCACTTTATAAGTTCTTGTGCAATACGGCGTGTCATCGCATCCGTAGCTACATAGTCTTCATATTCCGGTTTTGCCACAAATGATACGATAGACATTGCTTTCTCTATCACATCACTCATGCCGAGGAATGAAATCTCATCCCGCAGGAAAGCGGCAACTACCACTTCATTGGCTGCATTCACGATACAAGGCATATTTCCGCCTTTATGCAAAGCTTCGTAAGCCAAAGCCAGATTACGGAAACGGGTAGTATCCGGTTGTTCGAATGTCAGGTTTGTGCACATCTTGAAATCTAACCGGGGAAATGAAGCCTTCAGGCGGTGCGGATAAGAGAATGCATACTGAATAGGCAGACGCATATCCGGCATACCCAATTGTGCTTTTACTGCACCGTCTTCAAACTGCACCATCGAATGTATAATAGATTGCGGATGTACTACCACTTCAATCTGATCCGGACGAACACCGAATAACCATTTTGCTTCTATCACCTCGAACCCTTTGTTCATCATTGAAGCGGAATCAATTGTGATCTTCGCTCCCATATCCCAATTAGGGTGTTTCAAGGCTTGGGCTTTGGTTACCGTAGCCAGTTGTTCCATTGTGCAATTGCGGAACGGGCCACCGGATGCCGTAAGGATCACCTTCTCTATCGGATTGCCGAGTTCCCCCGCTAAACATTGGAAAACGGCTGAATGTTCGGAATCTACCGGTAATATAGGTGTACCGGATAGGCGTGCCATATCGTTAATCAGCTCACCTGCCACAACAAGCGTCTCCTTGTTGGCAAGAGCGATGGGTTTACGGGCACGAATAGCATTCATGGTTGGTTTCAGTCCGGCATAACCTACCATCGCAGTCAGTACGATGTCAATTTCCGAGTCTTCCACAATTTGGCAGATAGCATCCGTTCCTGCATATACTTTGATAGGCAGATCGGCGAGGGCTTCTTTCAGTTGGGCATATTTCGTTTCGTTGGCTATAACTACCGCTTCAGGCTTGAATTTCCGAGCCTGGGCAATGAGTTCTTCTACACGGTTGTTGGCGGTCAGCACATACGCTTCGTACTGGTCGGATTGTTCTTCAATCACCTGTAATGCCTGCGTACCTATGGAGCCGGTAGAACCGAGTATAGCAATTTGTTTTTTCATTTATCTATCACTTAAAATACAATATATTGTTCCGGATTCACCGCCCGTCCTTTGTGCCATAACTCAAAGTGCAGGTGAGGACCGGTTGTCCGTTGTCCGCTGTTTCCTACCAAAGCAATAGCCTCTCCGGCCTGTACAGTGTCTCCTTCACGTTTCAATAAGGAACTGCAATGCTTATATACGGATATAAAGTCTTGATTATGTTGTACTTCTATCACATACCCTGTTTCGGCCGTATAAGTACTCAAGATAACTGTACCATCCAGCGTAGCAAGTACGCTCTCTCCGGGATTGGCGGCGATATCCGTACCGTAATGTTTTCTGTCAGCATCAAATTTTTCTGTAATCATCCCTCGCGTGGGACGATAAAATATCAATCCTTCTATGTCCGGGCGGGCTGTAATGCTTGTCAGGTTATACTTTTCTGTCTCTTCATATTGTTTCCGGAACTCCGCTTCCCGCTGTGTGCGTTCCATCAACGAGTCTTCGCGTACGGTAGTCAGTGAGTCCATATTGTGTACAGTATCTACCCGTATGGTTCCAGTGAAAATATCCTGTATATTCATGATATACAAATTCTGGCGATCTACCAACTGTTGAAGTGAATCTACTCGTAAAGCATTCTCTACCACCTGGGCACGGATTTCACTGTTCATGTATCCCGGCAAGTAGTTGCGCAACGGAGTGAAAGCAATGATAACTGAGGCAACCAGAAACAAAACAGTCAACACAGAAAGTAATACCGAGATGCCGTTTAACTTGGATACACGGAGACCGACTACTTCTTCGAGTGTATTCTCGTTGATGATAGTCAGCTTATATTTGAATTTGATATTACTCCAGAATGCTTTATGTCGTTTCTTTTTCACCATACGCGTTTATCACTTTATCGCCCTATCGCTTTATCACTCATATTACACTTCCTCTGTTTCATCCAAAGCCAGCAATCCTTTGGGTAAATCCATTGTGATTACTTTGTGCTTTTGGTCAATGTTCAGGATGAATTCTTCTTGTGCAGGAATCAGTAATTCTTCTCCCTGATGATCAACTACAAACAAGGTATTGATGGTTGCAGTATCCACCTCTGTCACTTCTCCTAAGTCTCCGTAGTTAACTTCTTCTACGCGGAAACCTACAAAGAAATCCCAGGTCAGTTCTCCCGGTCCGGCATCTTCGGCATGTTTGGCAGGAAAGTAAACTTCCACGTTGGTGAACATCCGTGCACGTTCCGCCGTATCTACTCCTTCCAGTTTTACCAATGCGGTGGAGTCGGAGCGGAAACGGTATTCTTCCAGGAAGAAAGGTACGAAAATACCATCCAACAGGCAGATTAGGTATTCAGCTTCCACCCGGTCAAAAATGTCATCGGTGAATGTGAATGACAACTCACCGTGAATGCCGTGCGGTTTGTTAAATACTCCTATCTTATATACATCTTCTCTTTTTTATCATCTTATCATCCTACCATTCTTAATCATCTTCCACCATCCTATATCATATTCTCGTAATTCTTGCTCCGATAGCATTCAGGCGTCTTTCAATATCCTGATACCCCCGGTCGATTTGTTCAATGTTGTGGATACGACTGCTTCCTTCCGCACTCATGGCGGCAATCAGCAATGCAATACCGGCACGAATATCAGGTGAAGTCATATTCCCGCCTCGCAGACGCATGGCATGGTTATGACCAATGACAACGGCACGGTGAGGATCACAAAGAATAATCTGTGCTCCCATATCTATCAGTTTGTCCACGAAGAACAGGCGGCTCTCGAACATTTTTTGATGAATGAGCACGCTGCCTTTTGCCTGAGTGGCAACTACGAGCATTACACTTAGCAAGTCCGGCGTCAGTCCCGGCCAGGGAGCATCGGCAATAGTCATGATGGAACCATCTATGAACGACTCTATCTGATACGTTTCCTGTGCAGGAACATAGATATCGTCTCCCCGTTGTTCCAGTTTGATGCCCAGACGGCGGAAACTTTCAGGGATGATGCCCAGGTTTTCATAAGAAACATTCTTGATGGTGAGCTCACTTTGCGTCATGGCTGCCATACCGATAAAACTGCCGACTTCGATCATATCGGGAAGTATCGTATGTTCGGTGCCGTGCAGTTCGTTCACTCCTTCAATGGTCAGTAGATTGGAGGCAATACCTTGTATCTTGGCGCCCATGCGGTTCAGCATCTTGCAAAGTTGTTGCAGATACGGTTCACAGGCAGCATTATAAATGGTGGTTGTTCCTCTGGCCAGTACCGCTGCCATCACAATGTTGGCAGTTCCGGTTACCGAAGCTTCGTCCAACAACATATAGGTGCCTTTCAGTTCGCAAGCTGAAATCTCGTATGCTTCGCGTTCTGTATTGTACGAGAAATCTGCACCCAGATTCTGTATGCCGATAAAGTGAGTATCTAGGCGTCTGCGTCCTATCTTGTCACCACCCGGTTTTGAAATCATCGCTTTATGGAAGCGTGCTACCATTGGGCCGATTAACATAACCGAACCTCGCAGACTGGAACACTTCTTCAGGAATTCATCGCTTTCCAGATAACTCAAATCCAGCTTTTCTGCTTTGAAACTATACGTATCAAGCCCTTTTCTGGATACCGTAACGCCCATGTCACGCATCAACTGAATAAGATTATTGACGTCCAATATATCCGGAATGTTATGTACAGTCACCTCTTCGGCTGTCAGCAGCGTGGCGCAGATAATTTGCAATACCTCGTTTTTTGCGCCTTGCGGATGAATTTCGCCGGATAATCTGTGTCCTCCTTCAATTACGAATGATGCCATAAATCTATTAGTACTTTCTCTTATTATTCCGGTTATCTCTCCGGTTGTTCTGATTGTTCATTTTCGGACGGTAGTTCTGGTTGATACGTTCAGCCATTAGTTTGATGATGTCATCCGTCATCTGCAATTTGCCACCCGAATATTCGTTAAGATCTTCTGCAATCTTACGGTCGTCTACCGTATCCTTGTTCCAAGTCATGAAGTCTTTCTTCATGTGGTTGCAGATCAGGGCAATCAGATTCTGCTTTTCATCTCCTTCGGGGAAGTCAATAGCTTTCTTTATCAATACTTCCAGTGTACGGCCGTAGTGGCGGTAACGGATTTTGGTACTGGGATAGGGGATTACTTCCGGACGGGTATTCAGATTATCTTTGCGGATAATTTCATACGGGTAATCAATATCCAGTTTGAAGTCGGACATGATAGCCAGATGATCCCATAGTTTATGTTTAAAATCGGGTACATCACGCAGATGCGGGAACATATTACCCATAATGTTGATAATGGTGTTTGCGCAACGTTGGCGTTCGGCGCGATCTTCGATTGTTAACGCGTGGTCAACCATGTTTTGGATGCTGCGTCCGTATTCCGGCAAAGGCATCCGTTTTTGTTGAGTGTTATATTGCATATATTATAAAAGTTTTTTCGGTTGGGAAGCTACAAACTCTTTCAGGTAGAATGGTTCAAAATACGCTACATCCTTAAAGTCGTTTTCGGCTATTGCTTTTTCAGCAAGTGGAAACATCATCTTTGCCAATGGACGAATATCGTCAATGAAGTGCGCATTGGGATGAGTTATTTTTTCTTTGCACTTGGCTGCTCCGTCTCCAAAGAAATAAACGGGATGTTGATCCAGAAATTCCGTATAAGAGTTTTCGTCTACAATGTCAGCGGCTATGTCGCGCACAGGTTTCAGGGCACGGTCGTAGATGGCAGCATATACTTCCATGCGGCGTGCATCAATCATCGGGCATAGTAATGCGTCTTCGGGTAATTCATCATGATAAAGCAATACCGGTACGCATTGCACCTTCAATGTCGGAAGACCGATCAGCGGAATATTACGTCCGTAGCAAACTCCTTTCGCCATAGATACACCGATACGTAGCCCAGTGTAAGAACCCGGTCCGCAACTCACTGCTACTGCATCAATCGGCATGGCATGACTGTCGGCAAACGACAGAGCTTCGTCTATAAATACTCCCAGCAGAGCGGCATGAGACGGGCCGTTCAGATCTTCTTTGTTAAATACATTTTGTCCATCTTCACTCACAGCAACGGAGCATGCCGAGGTGGACGTTTCAATATGCAAGATACACGACATAGTCTTTTGTTAGTTTAATTGTGGCAAATTTACAGGTTTATTTTCAGATACACAAGCGAATCCAAAAAGGGTTCGGTATCTTTCTTACGGCATAATTGGCAGGTTTTTAGATTATTTCTATCTTTGCTATCTGATTTTAGGAATAAATACTGAATTCGTTAACATAAAATAACCGGCACAAGGAGGTCGTTGTATCTGTAATTATGATCGTAGCTATTATTATTGTACTTTTTATTTTGGTGGTGATTTCGATGTACAACTCATTGGTGAGAAAGAGAAATCAGATAGAAAATGCTTTTTCCACTATCGATGTCATGTTGAAACGTCGCTTCGATTTGATCCCCAATCTGGTTGCAACCGTTCAGCAATATGCCAAGCATGAAGCTGATACATTTGCTGCAATAACGGAAATGCGCAACAAGACTTATACTTCTCTTAATGACAGCGAAAAGGCGGACTTTGACAAAATGTTTTCTAAAGTGCGTACTCAATTCTTTGCAGTGGCGGAGAACTATCCCGAACTAAAAGCTTCTGAAAATTTCCTGCAATTGCAGCGTTCGCTCAATGAAACGGAAGAACAGTTGGCTGCTGCCCGCCGCACTTACAATGCTTCTGTAACCGATTACAATAATGCCGTCCAGACTTTCCCTACAAATCTGTTGGCAGGTATGTTTGGCTTTACAAGAAAAGCGGTGCTGACAATTCCGGAAGCAGAACGTGCAACTCCGGATGTAAAGAACTTATTTAATTCATAAAATAGCCGGCAATGGATTATGTAGATTTTGACTCTCTGGCGCAGAAGCTGGCCCCCACATTGCAAGTTCTGGAAAATAAACGTAAGGAACTTCTGAGGAAAGGACGTTCAGAGGGTTTGATTTATGCTGCTATTTTTCTGGTAGTAGGAGTGATTGCTTTGCTAATACTTAAATTGGAAGGGATCTTTGGTCCGATAGTTATTGTTGTTATTTCTGTCATCATTTTTATTACTTGTATCAATAATAAGTCGAAAATATTTTCCTTTTTTTATAAAGAAGAAGTGGTAGATGAAATAATCCATGTCTTTTGTCCGAATGCGACCTATTCTCCGAATGACGGAGTGAGTGAGGATCTTTTTAGAAATAGCGGACTGTTTACTTCTCCCGACCGTTATCATGCCGAAGATCTGATAGAAGGATGTCTGGATAAAACCAGCTTTATCTGTTCCGAAGTACATGCTGAAGAGCGCAGAGCTCGTTCTACCAAGAATGGAGTGCAGTATTATTGGGAAGATATTTTCAAAGGATTTCTTTTCATTGCTGACTTTCATAAGGAATTTCAGGGAGAAACGACCGTTTTGCGGGACAGCTTTTTCAAGATTAAGATGGGAGCTTCGAGAGTGAAAATGGAAAGTCCCGATTTTGAAAAAGTCTTTGATGTCTTTTCCACGAACCAGATTGAGGCCCGCTATCTGATTACCCCTTCCATGATGGAAAGAATGTTGAAGTTGGACAGCAATTTTAAGAAAGGAATTACCATCAGTTTCCGGAATTCTACGATTCTGGTCGCCATTCCGGATTCAAAGAACCGGTTTGAAGCAGATGTGTGGAGTTCTTTGAACGATATGAGCATCCTTAAATCGGACTTTGCAGTGCTCCAATCCTTACTGGAAATTGTAGATGAACTGAACTTGAACACACGTATTTGGAGTAAAGAGTAAGCGGTAAACACGTCACTTATTTCTTGAATAATTTTCACTAATGAAAATATTCATGTAATTTTGCGGAAAACTAAAGAATCTTATGATACAATCCATGACCGGATACGGTAAAGCGACCGCTGAACTGTCCGATAAGAAAATCAATGTAGAAATCAAATCGCTCAATAGTAAAGCGATGGATCTGTCAACCCGCATCGCTCCCCTCTACCGGGAAAAAAAGAAATAGAAATCCGTAATGAAGTTGCTAAGGCACTGGAACGTGGTAAAGTAGATTTCAGTCTGTGGATTGATAAAAAAGATGCCTGTGAACTGGTTACTCCCATTAATCAGGATGTGGTAGTGGCGTATTACGAACGGATTCGCACCATCTCCGAAACGACAGGCATCCCTGCACCTGAAGACTGGTTCTCTACTTTGCTCCGCATGCCGGACGTGATGACAAAGAACGATATTCAGGAACTAAGCGAGGAAGAATGGAAAGCTGTTCATGCCACTGTACTTCAGGCTATCCAAAATCTGGTTGATTTCCGTATACAGGAAGGCGCGGCTTTAGAGAAGAAGTTCCGCGAAAAGATTTCCAATATTGCCAAGTTGCTGACTTCTGTTGATCCGTACGAAAAAGAGCGTGTAGAGAAAATCAAAGAACGCATCACGGATGCTTTGGAAAAGACCATCAGCGTGGACTATGACAAGAACCGTCTGGAGCAGGAACTCATCTATTACATTGAGAAACTGGATATCAACGAAGAAAAACAACGCCTGAGCAACCACTTGAAATACTTCATTAATACTATGGAGGATGGAAGCGGACAAGGTAAGAAGTTGGGTTTCATTGCCCAGGAAATGGGACGTGAAATCAATACGTTGGGAAGCAAGTCCAATCATGCTGAGATGCAGAAGATTGTAGTGCAGATGAAGGATGAGCTGGAACAAATCAAAGAACAGGTATTGAACGTGATGTAATTACTATTTCAATATGGCTAAACTTATTATCTTCTCAGCCCCTTCAGGGTCAGGGAAATCAACCATTATCAACTATTTGTTGGAGCAGAACCTGAATCTGGCTTTTTCTTGTTCTGCTACCAGTCGTCCGCCACGCGGAACAGAACAGCATGGAGTGGAGTACTTCTTTCTTTCTCCCGAAGAATTCCGTACTCGCATTGCCAATGATGAGTTTCTGGAATATGAAGAAGTGTACAAGGACCGTTACTACGGTACATTGAAGTCTCAGGTAGAAGCTCAGTTGGCTGCCGGACAAAATGTGGTTTTTGATGTGGACGTTGTAGGTGGCTGCAATATAAAAAGTTTTATGGCGACCGTGCTCTGTCGGTATTCATTCAGCCTCCTTCGGTAGAGGAACTTCGTAAACGTCTGGTAGGACGTGGAACGGATGCTCCCGAAGTGATAGAAGCCCGCGTTGCCAAGGCGGAATATGAACTGACGTTTGCCCCTAAGTTCGATAAAGTCATTGTAAATGATGATTTGGAGAAGGCAAAGGCGGAAGCTTTGCAGGTTATTACAGAGTTTTTGTCTGAATAATTGGTTCCTATGTATACCCCGAAACCTGTTTCTCCCAAGCAGAACAAAGCATTGTTGATTCTCAACATTCTCTTGGCACTAGTTTCTCTTGTGTCTGGATTGATCGCTTTGTATTACCTGCAATGGACAATCATTATTGGTATGTCTGTGGTGCTGCTTTCAAGTTGCATCAATGTTTATACTTGCTGGAAACGTATGAAAACAATAGAATGAAAACAGGTATCTTCAGCGGCTCCTTCAATCCGGTACATATCGGACATCTTGCCCTTGCCAATTATCTTTGCGAGTATGAAGGGCTGGATGAAGTATGGTTTCTCGTAACCCCTCATAATCCGTTGAAGGAAGAAGATGAATTGATGGATGATGCCTTCCGTTTGAAGTTGGTTCAACTTGCCATTGAGGGGTATCCCAAGTTTAAGGCTTCTGATATTGAGTTTAATCTGTCCCGTCCGTCCTATACCATCCATACGCTGGATAAACTGAAAGAAACCTATCCCGACCGGGAATTTTATTTGATTATCGGTTCGGATAACTGGGTGCTCTTTCCCTGTTGGTATCAGTCGGAGCGTATTCTTGTTGAAAACCATATTCTTGTGTATCCCCGTCCCGGTTATCCGGTTTCTTCCGATTCCCTTCCGGAGAATGTGAAAGTAGTTTCTTCGCCTACTTTCGAAATTAGTTCTACCTTTATTCGCCGAGCGATGGAGGAAGGGAAAGATGTTCGTTACTTCCTCCATCCGGCGGTTTACGAGGCATTGCTTTCTGCGTTTTCCCGCTGAAAGGAGTATGGCTTATTCTTGATTCCTCTTTATATAAACTACTGAACGTCCTCCGCCCCGTTTGCGAATAATGCCTTCTGCTAAATATTCTTGTAAGTCACAACTGGCACGGCGGTCCGTTATATTCGTCAGGCGGGAGTATTCGGCGCGTGTGATGCAGACATTTGCTTCCAGGAATTTCAGCATCATCTCTTTTCTTTTTTCCGGGGCTACTGCCGGTTTCTTTGTCGTCATCTTCTTGTCCAGCCTTTCCAAATGCATTTGATACCTAACGTACTTTTTGAAGGTTTTGCTTGGGCGGAACTTCACGGTTTCAAACCGTACGGACTCGGCACGAATATCTTTCTTGTTCATGGCGGTCCGCGTGCATTTCAGCGTAGTGCTGAAGTAACCCAGTTCGTCCAATTCCACATTGTAGCCGTCGGCAAGCCAGTCGCCCAGTGCATTGCTGATGGCTTGCATGATGCCCACTATCATGGCGTGCGGCATGTGCTGCTCTTTCACCATTCGTTCCTGAAATTCTTTTGCCGTAATGGTGCCTTTAGAGCGCACACGTGCGTGCAACGGTTTTTTCTTTCCTTCGCCACTGGGATCCGGTGTTTCGTAGAGGTCATAGTAAGTACTCATAATATATGTTTTAAGAGATTTATACTTCCGTAGAAACAAACTGGCACCGGAACTGCAAGAAACTAATGTCGGATGTGCTACGAACTAATATTTTTCATACTAAAAATATTCGTACTACAAATATAGTAGTTTCTTACAATAATTGTTCTATTCCCTTACAATAATTATAGAATTTTCTTACAACAGTTGATGTATGAATAGTTTTTAGTTAATAAGAAATTAGTTCCTTGCGTTGCGGGGATTAGTTCTTAGTAGGTTTGATATTAGTTTTATGGCAGTGGCGGGAGCCGGCAGGACAATCTCGTTATAATAGGCTTGTCGTATATAGAGAGTATCAATTGTTGCGGATTTCCATAATGATTTCATCTACAATATAGGCATCACTGAAAGTATAGAGTTCGGTTTCAGGGTCATGCAGGCGGTTGCAAACCGTTGATGTATAGAAAACATCTAAAGCACGCAATGGAGAAATCTCCAGCTTCTCGGAAAGTCGCATTACGATTCTTCCGATTTTGTTCCACATAAGAAGGTCACTCAACATATATTTAGGGGTTTAATTGTTCAATGGAAACAAAATGTAGGCATTCGTCTATTAGTAATTGGCTTAACAGACAAAATTGGTTGTTAGGCTGGTGTTGCGCTAATTGCCCTAATGCCATCTCTACAGTCATCATGCCGTTTATATAGGCTTCTACTGTATCAATGACGCGGTCGTTTGCCACGCCGCCTTCCACAATGTCGTATGTTGCCCATGGTTTTTCGCCTTTGCGGCTTTTTACAATAAACTCAAGCCATTGTTGGTCGTATTTCTTAAATTTTAGATAGCGGTATTCCTTTTCTATGCGTTCTATATCAAGCTCGTAAATATTGAGTATAGGGGATTCTTGTAGTTGTCTGCCTATGCGAAAGGCCCATCTTTCCGCTTGCTCTCTTATGTTGGTGATATAAAAACCTTGGCCGAAATCAAGATTCTCTCGTCCGGCTTTAGCAATTGGATAATCCACTTTAGTAATTGAGCCGTGATAAACAGTGAGCATATATTTTTCTTTTGAATTAGTGATTTATTCCAGCTTTCTTTTCCCAAATATCCAATGTTTTCAGGATATCTTCTGTTACATATACCCGGCTTTGGGTGTGAAGTACATCATAAAACTCCCAAATATAGTTTTCAATCAGATTGATGCGCTTCATGCGCAAATACATTTCTGATGCCGGACATCCAATAGCACGGGCAGCTGACTCGATGCATGAGGATGCAAATATCGTTTTTAATTCTTCTTCTGTTACTGGCATAATATATTAAAGAATAAAGCTATTGTTGCAAAAATAGGGATTATCTTTGGAAAGGCATGCAAAAGGCAGGCTAAAATTCACTTCATATATTTGCGAATTCTCCTAATTAATTTGTTCCTTTGTAGAAAGGAGTTTGAAAGAATATGCAAATGGAGCATTCTATAGATATAATAAGGTGAAGCACATCATGTAAAGAACCAATTAATACCTGTGTATTATGAAATACATTCCTTTGTTATTAATCTGTGCACTAATAAGTTGTACACCCGGTAAGAAACAACAAACTTCGACTACCGAAACCAATGGTGTTGCTGTGATTAATTTGTCCGAAAATATATCGGATGCTTCTTCACTGCCGTTGAGCGATGCCGTTGCTAAAGTAGAGTTTGTGTGTTTGGAGGCAACCAATGAGGCGCTGACAGCAGGCATTCATCTGGTGCAAGTAACAGATCATGATATTTGGATAGCGCATTATAAAGATAATCGTATTCTACGTTTTTCCCGTTCGGGAAAGTTCTTAAACATGGTGGGCAATATAGGGCAAGGACCTGGTGAGTACGTCACTCTGGGTGAATTCCTCATTGACGAAAATCATAAAGAAGTCTATATTGTAGGTGGAGGCATTCTGGTGTATGATTTTGAAGGGAACTTTAAGAGAAACGTTATAGGGTATAATCACTATAATAAATTTGCAGCAGCTTATACGCAACATGTACTGTTCGAAAACAACTTTTTCATTGCACAAAACATAGCATTGTACAGACCGGTACCCAAAGACTCTTTATGGTCTTTTGCACTGGTAGACAGTTGCTTTCATTTAAAAAAGATGTTCAAGAATCCGGTTCATAAGGGTAGAGAAGAAGGTATCATTAAGAATTGCGCTCAGATGAATTATTTTGCTAATTATTGGAAAGAGGATCTGACCAATATAGATACTTATGGTAGCCAATTAACCCTTAAATATCCCGATACTGATACTATCTATCGATATGACGTCACTCATGAAAGTTTGAGTCCTCAATATTCTATCTTTACAAAAGAAGAAAAAGGAGATTACGAGCAGACTCATTTATGGTTTAGAGAAAGAAAAGCCTTCGATTACTTCTCTATCAGCTCTTATTATCCAAGCAAAGATTATGTCTATTTGGTGGGGAGCAAAGGGGATAAGGTATTGACTTATTGCTACAACAAACAAGATGGAACAGTGAGGGAGCAAAAGCGACAAGGCAAAATTAAAGAACGCCAAGTGCCCTGGTTCAACATACCTTTACGGCGTATAGAACGTCCTTTTGTTTTGGATAATGACTTGTTGGGAGGTGAATTTACAGTTGATTATCGTTCTGCCGGTAAGTATTGGATAGATGTGCTGGAACCTTTTAGTGAAGATAACTGGATTGATATAGGTCGGATAAAAGCCACCAAGGCAAAGGATGAAGCTAAAAAGAAAGAACTTGTTGAGGCTCTGGAAAATGTTGGCGAGGAAAGTAATCCGATAGTATTGATTGTGACATTGAAGTAGTAAAAAAAACGGATTTAAGGATGAAGTCTAAGCTGATGAAGAAAATGACGATGAGTTATAAAGAAAATCCCCTTCACACCGAGTGCAAAGGGGATTCCCAATATATAACAACTATAGCTTTCTTACACGATACCTTGTGCCATCATAGCTTTTGCCACCTTCATGAATCCGGCAACGTTAGCACCCTTCACATAGTTCACATAACCGTCAGCTTCTGTGCCATACTGTACGCAGGCTTCGTGAATGTTCTTCATGATGCTCTTTAGTTTCTCGTCTACCTCTTCAGAACTCCAGCTCAGTTTGATAGAGTTCTGAGTCATTTCAAGACCGGATACTGATACACCACCTGCATTGGCAGCCTTACCCGGGGCATACAGAATTTTGGCATCCTGGAATACTTTGATAGCTTCTGGAGTAGAAGGCATGTTAGCACCTTCGGATACAGCCATACAGCCGTTTGCTACTAACTGGCGAGCATGGTCACCGTTCAGTTCGTTCTGAGTTGCGGAAGGCAGAGCGATGTCAGCTTTTTCACCCCAAGGTTTAGCTCCTTCTACATACTTAACACCCGGATATTGCTCTGCATATTCGCGGATACGTCCACGATAGAGGTTCTTCAATTCCATGATGTAATCCAGTTTCTCGCGGTCGATACCTGCCGGGTCGTAAACATAACCGTCAGAGTCGGACATTGTCAGAACTTTACCACCCAGTTCGAGAACTTTTTCAGCGGTATATTGAGCTACGTTACCGGAACCTGAGATCAGGCAGGTTTTACCTTTCAGGTCAGTACCCTTAGTTTTCAGCATTTCCATCAGGAAGTAGATGTTACCGTAACCTGTAGCCTCAGGACGAATCAGTGAACCACCGAATTCGCGACCTTTACCTGTGAATGTACCGGTAAATTCACGAGTCAGCTTCTTGTACATACCGAACATGAAACCTACTTCACGACCGCCTACACCGATGTCACCGGCAGGAACGTCAGTCTCAGGACCAACGTGACGCCATAATTCAAGCATGAAAGCCTGTACGAAACGCATTACTTCCATATTTGACTTACCGCGCGGAGAGAAGTCGGAACCGCCTTTACCACCACCCATAGGCAGCGTAGTCAGTGAGTTTTTGAAAGTCTGCTCGAAAGCAAGGAATTTCAGGATTGAAAGGTTTACAGAAGCGTGGAAACGAATACCACCTTTGTACGGGCCGATAGCGTTGTTGTGTTGAACGCGGTAACCCATGTTGGTCTGAATGTTACCCTTATCGTCCATCCAAGTCACGCGGAACTGGTAAACACGGTCGGGGATGCAAAGACGTTCAATCAGATTGACTTTGTCAAACTCTGGGTGTTTGTTGTACTCTTCTTCAATTGTAGAAAGTACTTCTTCCACTGCCTGATGATACTCTGGTTCGTTGGGGAACCGTCTCTTCAAATCTTCTAATACCTTAGCTGCGTTCATAATCTATTTCTTTTATTGGTTATTTTTCAGTTGACGAGAGTTCAGTTGACAAGTTGACGAGGGGTTCAGTTGATAAGGCATTTGCGCTGCCGCAGGGAATTCCTTGTAACTTGTTTCCTCGTATCTCGTTTCCCTTTTTCTCTGTTGCGGTTGCAAAAGTACACATAAAAATGAGACAAACAAACAATTTATAAAGAAAATGCGGTAGAAAACAACATTTTTATTGTTTTCTACCGCAAAAAGGAATAAAAAGACATTATTTATCCTCTCTTTAATGATTTTATTACCGGAATGAATACTAACGCTGCCGAAATGACAAGTGTCATGATGACTGGACCATCAATTCGTTCGACAGTTGTTAGAACAATGTAGCAAAGTGCTGCCCAAAGCATCATAATGCAAACACTTTGTGATTTCGATAAAGGACGTCTCATTTACCTGCTTTCTTTTTGTCCACGATGGCGTCGATAACTGCCACTGCGGTGATGTTTACGATGTCACGAACAGAGCTTTCGAAGTCGGTGAAGTGGATAGGTTTGTTCAGGCCCATCTGTATCGGACCAATCAGTTCCATTTCCGTATTCATAGCCTGCAACAGTTTGTATGCGGAGTTGGCAGAGCTCAGGTTCGGGAATACGAGGGTGTTCACATCCTTGCCTTTCAAGCGGGTGAAAGGATATTTGGCGTCACGCATCTTGCGGTCCATGGCGAAGTTCACCTGCATTTCACCGTCAATGGCAAGATCAGGATAGTTTTGCTGCATGTACTCTACGGCTTCGTGTACGCTTACCGGACTGCCTTCGGTGTCGGCGCCAAAGTTGGAGTAGCTCAGCATGGCCATTACTGGGGTATGGTTGAAGAAACGTACGGTGTGCTCTGACAGTTTGGCAATATCAATCAATGTTTCGGCATTGGGGTGACGGTTGATTAATGTGTCGGCAAGGAAATACGTTCCTTTCTTGGAGTTCAGGATGTGCATCGTACCGAAATGCTTGTATTGCGGTTGTATGCCGATGACTTCCTTGGCTACCTTGATAGTGTTGCTGTATTTCGTATAAAGACCGGTGATGAATGCATCCGCATCGCCTGTTTCCACCATCATCATACCGAAGTAGTTGCGTTCGAACATCTTGTCGTTGGCTTCTTCATAGGTGGCACCCTGGCGGGCACGTTTTTCAGAAAGGATGCGGGCATAACGTTCGCGGCGCGATGCCTCGTTCGGATGGCGCAGGTTTACGATTTCGATACCTTCCAGGCTGAGGTCGAGTTCTTTTGCCAGTTTTTCGATGGTCTCGTCGTTACCTAAAACGATGGGATGGCAGATACCTTCGGCTTTGGCTTCTACGGCTGCTTTCAGCATATTGGGGTGGGAACCTTCGGCAAATACCACACGTTGCGGATTGCGGCGGGCGGTGTCGTAAAGCTGACGGGTGAGTTTGCTTTCGTAACCCATCAGTTCGCGGAGTTGTACGCAGTAAGCATCCCAGTCTTCGATGTTCTTGCGGGCTACACCACTTTCCATGGCTGCACGTGCCACGGCGCAGGAAACTTCGGTGATGAGGCGCGGGTCAACCGGTTTCGGGATGAAGTATTCAGGGCCGAAACTAAAGTTGTTTACATGGTAAGCCTCGTTCACAACATCGGGCACAGGCTGTTTTGCCAGGTTGGCGATGGCGTGTACGGCGGCTATTTTCATTTCCTCGTTGATGGCCTTTGCCTGAGTGTCGAGCGCGCCACGGAAGATATAGGGGAAACCGATTACATTGTTAATCTGGTTCGGATAGTCCGAACGTCCGGTTGCCATCAATACATCGGGGCGGGCTGCCATGGCATCTTCGTAAGAGATTTCTGGTGTCGGGTTGGCGAGTGCGAAAACGATAGGAGACGGGGCCATGCTGCGTACCATGTCTTGTGACAGTACATTGCCTTTGGATAATCCCAAAAATACGTCTGCGCCTTTGATGGCTTCTTCAAGAGTATGGATGTCGGTACGGTCGGTGGCGAAGTAACGCTTCTGTTCGTTGAGGTCGGTACGTGTCTTGCTGATAACGCCTTTGCTATCCACCATCACGATGTTTTCCAGGCGGGCACCCAGCGAAACGTACAGCTTCGTGCAGGATACGGCCGATGCACCGGCACCGTTCACAACGATTTTTACATCTTCAATCTTCTTGCCTGCTACCTGCAAAGCGTTCACAAGTCCGGCACTGGAGATGATGGCTGTACCATGTTGGTCGTCGTGCATCACGGGGATGTCGAGTTCTTCCTTCAGGCGGCGTTCTATTTCGAAACATTCGGGAGCTTTGATGTCTTCCAGGTTGATGCCACCGAAAGTAGGGGCGATGGCTTTGACTGCCTGGATAAATTTCTCAGGGTCTTTCTCGTTCACTTCGATGTCGAACACGTCGATACCGGCGTAAATCTTGAAAAGCAATCCTTTACCTTCCATTACGGGTTTGCCGCTCAACGCGCCTATATCGCCCAGACCGAGCACTGCGGTACCGTTTGAGATTACAGCTACCAGATTACCCTTCGCTGTATATTTGTATGCATCTTGCGGGTTCTTTTCTATTTCAAGACATGGTTCCGCCACACCGGGGGAGTATGCAAGTGAAAGGTCGGTTTGGGTACTGTAGGGCTTGGTGGGCACTACTTCTATCTTACCTGGTTTGCCTTGTGAGTGATACAGCAAGGCAGCTTCTTTGGTTATCTTAGCCATGGTAGTTGATTATGAGTTGTTAGTTAAAAGTTATAATTTGGGCGCAAAGGTAGGAATAAATGTGATAAAATGTAAGTGCGTGTGCGATAAAAACTATTAAATTGTACTTATTCAGGGCTTATAGAAGGGAAAAAACAAACAGACTGCCTCTGAATAGCAACTTGCCGTTATTTTGCTCCGGATGACAGAGTGATAGGCTTCTTCCTATTTAGAGACAGTCTGAGGTTTGTTTTTGGAATTATATTTTTTCCCTATGTTTCTGCTTGTAGGTTAAGTAATTGCAGGCAGTCTTTACTTTATTCGGCTTTTTCTTCTCCTTCCGCTTCCGGCGCCTTGTCTATCAGCTCCAGGAACTGGTCGAGCTTCGGAGTGATGATAATTTGCGTACGGCGGTTGCGTTGCTTGCCCAGTTCGGTGTCATTATCCGTGAGAGGATTATATTCTCCACGGCCGGCGGCGGAAAGGCGTTTGGGGTCGACGCCGTATTGATTCTGCAAGGCTTGCACTACGGATGAGGCACGCAGGGCGCTCAGGTCCCAGTTGTTACGGATATTGGGGCGGGAGATGGGCACATTGTCTGTGTTACCTTCCACTAATACTTCGTAATCCTTGTAATCGGTGATAATCTTGGCAATCTTGCTCAGCGTTTCGCCAGCGCGTTCGTTGATTTCGTAACTGCCGCTCTTGTATAGCATATTGTCTGCCAAGGAGATGTAAACCACGCCTTTCAAGACCTTTACATCCACCTCTTTTAGCTCTTCGCGGCTCAGGGAGCGGGTGAGGTTGTTAGTCAGCACTACGTTCAGAGAGTCCGATTTGCTCTTGGTGTCCACCAGTTGCTTGATGTAGCGGTTGGAGGCATTAATCTCATCCACCAGTTTGGAGATGTTGATGTTGCCTTGGGAGTTCTGCTGGAGGCTCTTGTCGAGAGAACCTTGCAGAGTGGCGTAGTTGTTGCGCAGCTCCTGGTTGTTTTTCCGGGCTTCGTTGAGGCGGTCTTCCAGGCTTTTGGACTGTGTGCGATACTCGGCGAGCTGGATTTGCGCATCCTGATAGGACTTATCGAGGGCAGTCTTCTCGTCCTTCAACTTGTTATAATCTGTTTGAAGATTCACTAATTCTTTCTTGCTCACGCATCCCGTCAGGAGCAGAGTCCCGGCTAACAGGAAGGATGCAGCTAATTTTGTACGTTTCATAAATCTTTCTATTATAATGTTTATAAGTAATATAACGCTAACAGTTTCCAAATGGTTGAACTGTTGCAAAGATAGTGAATACTATGCAATTATTCCTTGACAGACATCACTTTTCTGATTTCAGTGTCTGCATCGGCTCCTTCCGGCAATCCCAGTTTTATGCGTATCCGGTATCGTGTTTTCGAGACACTGGATTTGCTGATACCCAAGGTGCGTGCCATTTCGAAGTTGTCCAGTTGCAGCATGGCGAGCATGCAGAAGAGTTCGTCGCTGTAGGTCAGGTCGGGGCAACGGCTCCGCAGACGATTCAGTGCTGTGGGATAAACGGCGGAGAAGTTTTGGCGGAAGCGTTCGGCGTCTTCTTTGCTGAAAAGGCTTTGTTGCAGGCTCTCCATGATGCTGTCGAGGTTGCAGGTGTTTTCGTGTGTGGCCTGGATGTCGGAGAGTTGGCGGACCAGGTCGAGATTGCGGTCGTTGAGTTGCTGGCGGTCGCGGATGAGGCTGTGCAGTTGCGCTTCCTGTTCGCGCAGCAGGGTGGCGGCGGCTTCCTGCCGGATGCGGATGGCACGATGCCTCATCACTACCCAGACGATGGTGCCGGCAGCCAGCAGCAGGCAGAGTGTGCCAACGAGGAGGGTGGTGCGCAGGCGACTGTCCTTCAGTGCCACTTCGGCGGTGAGGGCGCGGTTTTCCTGCTCTTTCTTTTCGGTTTCGAAGCGGATGTTGGCGGCGGCAAGCTGGCGTATCTTCGCGTCGCTGGCTATGGAGTCGGAAAGGGCTTGATAGCGGGGCAGGAAGTCGGCAAGGAGGGCGAGACGTCCGGTATGGCGGTAGCACTCGGTGAGCAGACGGGCGGCCTGGTGGGCCATGAGGCGTTCGGAAATGTTCTCCGATTCCGTCACGGCACTTTCCAGCAGGGGGATAGCACGGGAGTATTGTCCGGCTTGGGCGCAGGCGCTTCCGTAATAGTAAAGGTAGAAGGCTTGGCGATGGGCGGGTATTTGTCCTTCGAGGGTGGTGAAAATGCGCAGGCCTGCTTCCAGTGAGTCGGGCTGCAAAGTGAGCAGATGGGCGCGTTCGAGGGCGGCTTGCAGCTTATAGTAATCGTTGCCTGTACGGTTGAAGCAGCTGTCGGCTTGTTGCAGGGCGACGAGGGCATCGGCGGAACGGTTCATTTCGGCAAGGACGGCGGCTTTGTTGATGTAGGAGCGTCCGCGCAGGTTGTTCAGTATCTCGAAGTCTTTGGGGGCGTCGGTCACGATGGCGCAGTAGCGCAGGGCTTCGTCGTAAAGGCCGAGGCGGCGGTAGGCTTCGGTCAGGTTTTCGGCGGCGATATATTGCCCTTGTTCGTCGGGTTTGTCGGAGGGAGTGGAGGCAATGGCTTGGCGGCAGAGGGCGATGCTCTGTTCATATTTACCCTGGTGCAGGTAGATGTCGGCGAGGCGGGCTATGGCATGGGGATAGAGGCCACCGCGGAAACCGGTGTGGCGGGCAATGTCGATAACCCGCAGGAAGGCTTGCTCGGCACGGGTGCTTGCGCTGTCCACGCCCATGTAGGTGATGCCGGCGGCGGCACTCCAGTAGCTGTCGTTCTCGGGACATTCGAGGCGTCCGGTGGCTTGTGCGCGGGCAAGGAGGCCGGAAGGGAGGGGGGCGGCGATACTGTCTTCTGTCCGGGCGAGCTTCATGGCTTGGTCGAGGCATTGCAGGGCTTCGGTGTGGCGGTCGAGGGGCATCAGCATCTGGGCTTTGGCGGTGAGGAGGCCTCGCAGGCAGTAGCGTTCCAGAAAGAGGAGGTGCAGGCGTTGGAGGCTGTCGAGGTGGCGGTAGCCGCCTTCAAAGTCTATTAGCAGGTTGTAGCTTACCATCAGGTAGCGCAAGGCACGGTTGCAGAGCAGGCGGCCTTCGGCGGTGCTGAGGGTGTCGGAGTGCTGCGGGGCGTCGGGATTGAGGCTGGCGGGCAGCAGGAAGATGGAGTCGAGATAGGGGATGGTTTCACGCTCCCGCCTTTGGTCGTAGAGGGGCTCTGTGGCGGCGAGGAAACGCAGGCTGTCGGCGTGGTAGCGGGAAGAACGGAGAGGGGCGGCTGCATTTCCGATGACGGTTGCACTTCCGTTGCCGGTATGGCAGGCGATGAGGCACAGTGGTAGTAACAGTAGTAGTAGCGGTTGTGGTATTTTATGCATGGTGGTCGTTTTTCTGGTTTATACTGTAATTCGCTGACAAAGTTATCCATTTCCGGCGGGATACAAACAATTCTTTTCCGAAACCGTTAATATCCTTCAAACATGCCGTTTGCACGGACTTTTTTCTTTACCTTTGCCCTACAAGTGAAGATAGGCTACACCTCAACATAACTTTTTCATGCGAGTTATGAAAGTTCTGTATTCGGTTTGTGCTATCTTTGTGTCTGAACTCACTAAAAAGCAGGAAACTATGAGCAGCAAAATCTATCCCATCGGAATACAGAACTTTGAAAGTCTCCGCAAGGACGGCTTTTTCTACATTGACAAGACTGAGATTATCTACCGTTTAGTGAAGACCGGGCGATATTATTTCCTCAGCCGTCCCCGCCGTTTCGGTAAGAGTTTGCTGATATCTACCCTTGAAGCTTACTTCCAGGGCAAGAAGGAACTCTTCCAAGGGCTGGCCATGGAGCAGCTTGAAAAGGAATGGAAGAGATATCCCGTGTTACACCTCGACCTCAACATCGAAAAATACGATATCCCGGACAGCCTGGATAAGATATTGAACAATAACCTCACCCGTTGGGAAGAACTTTATGGTGCGGAATCTTCCGAAACATCCTTTTCCCTGCGCTTTGCCGGTGTCATTCGCCGTGCCTGCGAGCAGACCGGCCAGCGCGTTGCCATCCTCATGGACGAGTACGACAAACCCTTGCTGCAAGCCATCGGCAACCACGAGTTGCAACAAGCCTTCCGCAGCACCTTGAAACCTTTCTACGGAGTGATGAAAACCATGGACGGCTGCATCAAGTTCGCCCTGCTGACGGGTGTCACCAAGTTCGGCAAGGTCAGTGTGTTCAGCGACCTCAACAATCTGGACGATATTTCCATGCAGGAAATGTTTATTGACATTTGCGGCGTCACCGGGCAGGAAATTCATGATAATCTGGAGGAGGAACTGCACGAACTGGCCTCTGCCAACGGCATGACTTACGATGAAGTGGTCGCCGAACTCAAAGCCTGCTACGACGGTTATCACTTCACCGAAAATTCCATCGGCATTTACAATCCCTTCAGCCTGCTCTGCACCTTTAAATACAATAAATTCGGCAGCTATTGGTTCGAGACGGGCACGCCCACCTACCTGGTGGAACTGCTGAAGCGCTACCACTACGACCTGGAGCACATGGCGCATGCCGAAACTTACGCCGATGTGCTGAACAGCATCTACGGTGACGAAGAACCGCTGCCAGTCATCTTCCAGAGCGGATATCTTACGATAAAGGACTACGACAAGGAGTTCGGGCTTTATCGCCTCGGCTTCCCAAACCGGGAGGTGGAAGAGGGGTTCGTCAAGTTCCTCATACCTTATTATACCCGCTTCAACAAGATAGAGGCTCCTTTCGAGATACAGAAGTTTGTTAAGGAGATACGTGCCGGCCAGCCCGACGCCTTCTTCCGTCGCCTGCAAAGCTTCTTTGCCGACACGCCCTACGAGCTGGTGCGCGACCTGGAACTGCACTACCAGAACGTGCTGTTTATCGTTTTCAAGCTTGTGGGCTTCTACACCGAGGCGGAGTATCACACCTCCGAGGGGCGCATCGACCTGGTGTTGAAGACTTCGGATTACATCTACGTGATGGAATTCAAACTGGAAGGTACTGCTGAGGAGGCTTTACGGCAGATTAACGAGAAGCACTATGCGCAACCTTTCGAGGCTGACCCGAGGCGGTTGTTCAAGATTGGGGTGAATTTCAGCAACCGGATGAGGAATATAGAACGGTGGGTGGTGGAGTGAAGCACGCCGTATGCTGAATCACATGCACGCCCATCCGAACTTGCGTACAAGTTCCGTAAGCAGGTTGCGGTCTTTCATTGGCAGACTGATTACAATGTTCTCGCGTGCATCCTCCGGCAAGACGTATCCGGCGGTGGGCAGCTTGTCTTCAGGTAGCGTTTTTTCATCTGACAAAGTTTTCCGGTACTCTCCTGACTGAAACACTACATCATAATATTCCCGTTCATTTTCCGGTTGAAGAAAGAGCTGACGCAAGTCTGCCTTACCCGTCAGAAAAGCATCCAACAGGCGTGCCGAAATGCGGATCCCTGTATAGCGGCACGCAGGCTCGTCTTCATACAGCAAACAAAGATACAGAGTTTCAAAGGCGTCTCTCGCCACGAAAAGTTGCGGTACGTCACAGAAGTCCAACAACTTGTCTATCCTTAACATATCTTCCATAATCAGACTGTTTTAGCTTGTGAAACATTAAAGTCTTTTGTTCTCCACCAAGAGTAATGAGCTATGCCGAAAGTTTTCTTTATCATTCCGTCTTTAGGTTCCAGTTTGACGATGACGATGCTTGCATTTTTGAATTTGGGCAGCTTCAATCTTCTCTCTGCTTCCTCCTTTGTAGAAAATAAGGAAATGGCTCTCGCTATACATTCATCTATTCCGAAACCTTTGAAGACTTTGTCCGGTTGTAATTTCCTCTGTGAAAAGAAGTCTTCCGTTGTGGCAGGATTACCGTTGGCAATTCTATAGTAATATCCCTTACACTGTGCGGCATCCGTAGGAGGACATTGTTCGGGCAGTGCTTCAAACCATTCTGCTGTCATTCTGCTTGATTTTCTCGCAAAGTTAATCCATTCCTGCTGATTAACAAATGTTTTTCTTACAATTCACTCACCATTGCCCCCCTTCCGTTCACTTTAAAGTGATCCCCCAAATTCACTCGAAAGTGATCCCTTAAATTCACTTTAAAATGATCCCCCAAAAAGTGAGTTTGATTTTTGTTTACCCGGTTTATAATTCTATTTTGTTTGTTAAAAACAAATAAAAGTCAGTTATGTCCAATAAACAATTAGGAATGGAAAAGATTCGTCAAGTGTTACGCTGTTACTCTCAGGGTTATGGGACCAAAAGTATCAGCAGTATGTTAACCGTTTCGCGCAACACGGTCAAGAAATACTTACAAGTATTTCAACGTAGCGGTTTGGATTATGAGCAGGAGTTGTCCCTATCGGACCAGGAACTCTCAGAGTTATTCCACGAAAAGACCAGAGTAAAGACAGAAAGCGAACGGATGGAAGAACTAAAGTCGTTGTTGCCCGAATATTGCAAGCGGCTTCAGAAGAAAGGTGTTACCCGTGAGTCTTTACATCGCGAGTACCTGTCTTCCCATCCGGATGGTTACGGACGCACCCGCTTCTATATTCTGATTCAGCAGCATATAGCCTGCAGCCGTCCCATCATGCATCTTGAACACAAGGCCGGTGATAAAATGTTCATAGACTTCGCCGGTGACAAACTCTCCATCATCGACCTTGACACGGGCGAAATCATCCCGGTGGAGGTTTTTGTCGCAATCCTACCCTGCAGCCAGTTAACCTATGTGGAAGCGGTCATGAGCCAGAAAAAGGAGGACTTGATCCGTGCTTCGGAAAACGCCTTGTTATACTACCAGGGGGCTCCCTCTGCCATCATCCCGGACAATCTCAAGTCCGCCGTTACCAAGAGCAGTAAATACGAGGCCATCCTGAATGAGGACTTTGCAGCCTTTGCCGAACATTACGGCTGTACCGTAATTCCCGCCAGGGCTTACAAGCCACGTGACAAGGCGCTGGTGGAAGGTGCCGTTAAACTGATTTATCGCAGTATCTATCCAAAGATACAGGAACGAGAGTTTTATGACCTTGATTCACTGAACGCGGCTATCCGTGTCGCCTTGGAACTTCACAACAACACTCCGCTCACAGACCGTAAATACAGTCGGCGGGAACAGTTCGAGGAGATAGAACGTGATTCTTTACGCAAGCTCAATCCCATCCGTTTTGAACTCAAACAGCGTTACAGGGCTACCGTGATGAAAAACGGCCATGTCCGCCTGGGGAAGATGCCCATTACTACAGCGTGCCTTGCCGCTATATAGGCAAGAAAGTCATCCTGTCATATACCTCACGCCAGGTATGCATCTATTACGGCTACGAGCTGATTGCCACCCATACCCGCAACAGGGCCCGTTGCCGGTACACGACCCTGGAAGAGCATCTGGCTTCACACCATCGCTATATCACGGAATGGAACCCGGACAAATTTATACATGAGGCGGCAGCTATCCATCCGGATGTGGAGGCATATATCCGTCGGGTGATGGAAGAGAAAAAGCATCCGGAGCAAGCCTATAAATCGTGTCAGGGCATTCTTAGCTTCGCACGCAGGGTCGGCAACACCCGGTTGACCAATGCCTGCCGTTGGGCTACAAGTTACGGTCTGTACAATTATCCCATCATCGAGCGCATCCTTAACAACCGGCAGGATGAGTTCCCGTTGGAAGACAGTGCCGGGCAAGAAACGGAGATGCCTTCCCATGAGAATATCAGAGGAAAAGAATATTATCAATAAACCAACCAGATGCAATATGGAAATGAATCAGGACACATTGGAAAAGATGTTAGGAATGAATCTTAAAGGTATGTATTATGCCTTTAAAACAAGTTTGGAAACACATCGGACAGAGAGTATGACTACCGACCAGTTCGTCTCATGGCTGGTTTCAAGTGAATGGGATGACCGCAGAAACCGTGCGGTAGAGAGGGCTATCCGTCAGGCCTCCTTCAGATACAAGGCCACCATTGAAGAAATAGACTTCTCGGTGGAAAGGGGGCTGGACAAGAATCTTACCCAGCGTTTGGCTGACCTGACGTTTGTCAGGGAACGCAAAGACATGTTTATTACCGGAAGTGCCGGAACAGGTAAAAGTTATCTGGCAACAGCTTTTGGCTTCCAGGCTTGCCAAAAAGGATATAAAGTGTTATATGCCAATACATCCAGACTTATGGGGATGCTTAAGGTTGCCAAGGCAAAAGGTACAATCTTGCAAGAACTCAAGAAAATCGAAAGGTTGGACATGCTTATACTGGATGATTTTGGCATACAACCTTTCGATTCCCAGGGGCGGATGAATCTGATGGATATCATAGAGGACAGGCATGGTAAAAAATCTACCATCATAACATCACAGGTACCGGTAAAAGACTGGTATGACGTTATTGGAGAAAAGACGATTGCCGATGCCGTTCTGGACAGAATTGTGCATCAGGCCATACGCATTGAACTCTTCGGGGAGTCGCTGCGGAAATGTAAAAGTAAAAAGAATCGTTATATTTGTAAACGAAATTTAATGTAGAACCCGGCATAACGGACAGGAAGAATACGAAGAAAACAAGAATAAACAGAAGGAAGAATGGGAAAATTTAACAGGGGTCAAATTACTGTGAATTAAGGGGGCTACTTTGAGTGGATTTTCCAGTTGGGACTGTTCGGTAGCGTGGCGCGGGGGGAACAGGACGAGAAGAGCGATATTGATGTGTTTATTACGATGAGCCGTCCCAGTTTCTTTACCCGTATGAATATAAAAGAGGAGCTACAGAAGCTTTTTCATCGGAAAGTAGATTTGATAACCTTGCACGAAAACATGTTTCGCAGTTTTCGCCAAAACCTTGAACGTGATGCGATATACATCTGAAATGAGTGTGTAGGAGCGAATGGAGTTCCTCACGATGAAAGCGAAACAGGCTGTGGAGCGGGGTTATTTTCTCTTAGTTTTCCGCATCTTCCATATCTTTTAAAATCTCTTTAATGAACTCATCTGAAACATTTTCCATTTCATTCTTATCATAAATAAAGAGAAAGAAGACAATCCCTTCTTGTTGGTACAGACTGAGGATGAGGCGAGCACCGCCACTTTTTCCCCGCCCTTTTGCTGAAATAGCCATACGCATTTTACGGACGGTTGCAAAAAGAGGAACGCCGACCTCCGACGGAGATTCCAGAATTTCGTCCATAACCTTCAACAAATCTTGTTTCAACGTACGATATTTTTTCAATAGTCGTTTGAAGGCGATCTTAAAATCGTCCGAGAACTGGAACTTTACAGCTTCTCTTACCATTTTTCTATTTCCTTTTCAGCCTCCTCACGACTCAGTTCAGGATATTTATCACGTTCGCTCAGGCCGCGGCGGATAGCTTTGGCCACTTTGAAGCTTTCTTCCCATTGCATCATTCTCTTGAAGAAACTTTTACTTATTTCCACCGTGACATGGTCTTGACCTTCACTGATGATTTTGTAATTTCTCATAATTTTTCTCCTTTGTAATAAAATGTTTTATACCCATATTCCTCTTAGAGGTTTGGTATGCCAAAGGTACGAAAAAAAGTGTACTCTAACGAAATATCCCCTTAAAATCAGTTCGTTTCTAAATAGAACAACAGCAAATAGCTGTCCGCCTGTCTGCTGCTGTTCCTCTTTTTGCATCGGGGGAGGGCGTAGGGGCGCATGAGTGCCGTGTTCGCCTCCCGCCCGGTTATCGCAACGGAGTTCGGTTTCGGTTATCCCAACGGATTTTCCTCTATTCCTCCGTCTCCGCCGCTGCTGCCGCCACTGCCTGTGCCGTCCAACTGGCTGATGGAGTTGATATTTGCCCACGTCACGTTTTCGCCGATGAGGCCGCGCGTGATGGTGGTACCTTGCCGATGCGACTCGGGCACGAAACGTACGCGGGTGCCGGAGATTTGGTTGGCGTTCACCTTTTCGGCCGCGTCCACGCCTTTGCCTGTGGAGATGCAGGTGTAGTAGAAGGTTCCCAGACCCTCCACGTGTACCGTGCGACCGGTGTTCATACATGTCCCCAGCACAAGGCCGAGGGCTTCGAGGGTAGCTTTGGTGTCGGCGCTGCTCACGGTGGAGATGAGCGCTATCTGCTTGCAAAGCTCGTCCATTTCGATGGGTTTGCCCACGCTCACGGCTTGGGGATGCCACTTCTTGGACAACTTTTTGTAAATAGGTTTGAAAAATGCCATATTCTATGGTTTTTTAAGTGAAACATCTGCCTGAGCCTTGTGCAGAGGGCTTGTGGAGCGGTTTTTAAGGGGTGCTGACACTTGTGCTAAGTGTCAGCGATGCTTGTGCTAAGTGTCATGGACACCTGTGCTAAGTGTCGGGGATACTTGTGCTAAGTGTCAGCGAGGTGAAGCCGTATTCCGCTAAGTCTGCATTTGTTGTCAGGATTTATCTTAATATTCGTCAATCAAGGGGGACGTATCAGAAGTGCTTTTCTCCGGTTACTTCAGCCAGGCCACTACGTTGAGGCAGAAGTCGCTGAAGTTAGCATCCGTATAGTCTTCGGCACACACGGTGTAGGAGATGCCTTTCAGACGTCCGTCGCTGCCGTATATCTGGGTGGCGCTGACCACGGTCTGGAGTTCTTCGGGATAGGAGTTCTCAATACTCACCTTCAGTTGGTTGCCGGCGCAGGTGTCCGAGCCTTCGCCCAGGAACTTGTAGGCGTAGTGACCTGTGCCTTCGTCGGCTTTGTTGAGGGTGAAATATCGATGACCCGTTTCGTCCGTCATGCTGACGGTGATTGCGCGGCTGGCGCGTGTAAAAGCACTCCATGACAAGGCATAGCCTTTTTCTGCTCCTGATAGTATAATTTCTCTTTTCATAATGAATTTGTTTTTATCTGTGTTTCCCTCTCTCTTCCTCTTCGCAGCTTTCCCGGCAGGGAAGAATGGCAAAAAAACGAGAGTGAGGGTGAGACAGCGTGCCGCCGACTGTATTCCCCGGCGGCTTGGGAAGTCTTTTCTGTGTGTGACCTCTCCTGCGATGTCTTCCTCCTTTCCTGATGCAGGCGGATTAGGGTGTTTCGTCCTTTTTGTGGGTGGGCTGCCATTCGGGCAAGTGCGTATGGCCCGGGCTGGCAGTCTGTATTTCCTTCTTTCTGCACGCCGCATTTCGGCGGGGCAGGCTTAGTTGATAACCTTCTTTGTGAGGTCTGCCGTTACTGTGTAGAAATTACCCGAATATATCGCGCCACCGCTCAGCGTTACGGTGTATTCGCTATCCTCAGTATCCGTCACTGTGATGATGATTCCCCCTTTCACTGCATCGCCACGCACTAAGTAGGCTATCAGCTTTCCGTCAGTACACTGGAAACCATTTTCACCCTCTCCTAAGTGGAGAATTAGACGAGCATCTTCGATACCTTGCCCTCCAGCATACCCAGACTTCAGATTAACACTACGGTAGAGTGAGAGCACATAACTGCTGTCACCACCGGTAGCGGTTAATTCCAGTTTCTTCACATTCTTATTCTTTGAATCATCAGGTAGCTGCAGGGTGAACTTCATCAGTGATACGTGTTGTTTAAAGGAAAAATGAGTTTGACCTTCGTCGGCGTAATCAGCGGTGGCGTACATGAAATCGTAATCGGAGATGTGGGCGGTGCTGTTGTTGTTGGTCTGCCGTTGCTCAACGAATGAATCCGGTTCTTTTTGTGCAGTAGAAGTGGAATTTTCCGGCTTCTTTGTGAGATAGCTGATACAAGCTAGCCAATCACTTCCATTGTCGTATATGAGTGCATTCTTGGGATTTACGTGGAAGGTAAAGAGTTTTGTTCCCGAGGCGACGCCGGTAAGTCCGTCTGTGGATGTAAATGTAGCTTGGGTTCCATTGGCTTCGGTGCAGGTGTATTTCTTGAAGCCGGCCTGCTCAAGGGTTTTTCTGCTTTCTGTTCCTTGGGCAGGCGGTACGCCTATGTATATTTCGTCCCCCGTCTTCCAGGTTACGTCCATCTTACTGCCATTTTCCTGGTAGTTCAACCTTGTCTGCGCGCCTGCATCTTGCGACACGGTTACGGTGGTCAGTGTGCCGGTTTCGGGCTTGGTGTCCGGTTCTTGTGCGTTGTCCGGCAAAGGCATTTCGCTGGTGCAGGCTGTGGCGGCGGTCAGCATGAGGGCTGCTATGGCTGCTTTATATACCTTATTATATATACGTTTCATGGTTTTGTTTCTTTTCTTTTAGGATGATTATTTGTTTTTGTTATTGCTCCACGGTGAGGATGTCGTTTATCAGGTCTTCCAGTTCGCTGCCCGATGCGGAGTTGTAGCTGCGGCGGGCGTTGCTGCTTCGGGAGGGGCTTCCCCAACTGCCACCACTCTCGAAACCCGTAAGGCTGGCACTCATCACGCTGCCTTCTAGGTCCATCTTAATCACTTCCATTTGCGGCGGCGTGTAGGTCATCTTGTTGCCGGCCGGGGCATGTGTGGCCGGGGATTGGCGTTGTTTCATTTGTTCTGTACTCATAATCAATTGTTTTTTAAGGGTTAATAAAAATGTTGTCATTATCTGATTTTTGTTTCTTTGTCTTCGGCGGAGTGTTCTCCAAGGAACATCATGTATCCGGGCGGCAGTTTGTCCAGCGGTTCGCCCAGTAGCTGGAGCCATCGTGTCAGGTCTTTGTCGGCGGGCAGGCCTTTCAGTTTCTGGCGCAGGCGTTGCTTGGTCTTTATCACGCTGTTGGGCGTGATGCCCATGCTTTGGGCTATCTGTTTGTTTCGCAAACCCAGCTTGATGAGGAAACAGGTGTGCTCTTCGCTGTCGGAAAGGCGGCCGTCGGTGTGTGCTGTCAGTTGCTTCAGGAAGTCGGGGTAGTAGGTCATCATGAAGCCCACCAGCATCTGGTGGCTTTGACTCTTCACGGCGGGCGGGCTGTAAAGGGTGTTTCGCTGGGCGTGCATCTGTGCCATAGGGCATTCTGCCTCGTGGCGGTGCAACTGCTGTTCTACGCGTAGCTTTATCAGGGTGTCTATGCGTCGGCGCATTCGGGGCCATCGGTGTGTTTGCAACCATTGCTGTGCCATGATGGCAAGGGCACATCCGCCCATAAAGGCGGCCATGGTGAGTAGTGCGGTGTTTATATCCATTGTCAATATTCTTGTTTGTCAGTACATGCTTTGCCAATCAGCAAAACTTACGAGTTCAAGATAGGGCTTATCTGTGTAACCACCGCACTTTGTCTATGGACAGTTTGATGGACAGGTAGTGTAATTTTGCCGTGACAAGGCAACTGAACGGCATGGTTTATGAAAAATAGCGGAAGTAGGAGGGCACGAAACAAAAAAGAGCGAAAAAGACTTTTCGGTCTTTCGCCTGAGTGGGGGATAAATGAGTAAATGTAAATATGTGTTGATGAAGGTGGGGCTATAGCTTGTTTATCTCTTCTGTTGCTTGCTCTATTAACCATTCGCCAAGGTTTCGCTTCTCTTTGTCGAAGGACACGCCCACTTTGATAAGTCGGCGTTCGTCGGCGGTATAAGGAATGAGGTAACCTTTTTCATCAATCTGCCGTAGGGCTGCTTCGGCACTGCCGTCCAGCTTGAATTCGAATACATAAATGTACTCCGGAGTCTTGACTACTGCATCGGCACGCCCGCAAGCACTACGCACTTCGCTTTCGGTGAATTGTCCCATCAACTTGAAGACGAGGTAGAAGACAATCTGGTAGTTGTTCTCTTTTTCGCGGTTCAGTTCGTAAGGGAAATCTGCAAAGAAGGCGCGTAGACGGGTGAGGAAGGAGTCGGTGTCACCCGTCTCCAGTTCGTGGATGAACTTTCCGATGTAGAAATTGGTGTCGTTCTGTGATACCGGTGTATAGAAAGGTGTGGCAAAATAGAGGAAGCCATACTTAACCTCTTCATTAGGAAAGCCGAGGGTGTACATATTGAACCTTTCATCGTACTTCTTTATCGTCAGATACCCACTTTGGTAAACCATTGGAACGGGATTATTCACATCGGCTCGGTCGTCGCTGAGCGAAAGTGCCCCTACTTGTATGCCGTCCATCTCGCGCAGGTCAAAGTTGGTCTTTTTCAGCATATTCACTAAGAAGGTGGGGGGGCCGCTACCGAACCAGTAGCTACCGAAGGCACGTTTCATCAGCGCATTGAGCACGCTGAAGGGATTGTACATTGGGGTGAATTCTTCATCATCGGTGAAGCGGTAGCCGTCGTAAAGACGGGTCATCTTTTCCAGTAGGGCTTCGTGTGAGAGTTTCTGTTTCAGTGCCATTGCTTCCAGTTCGGGGACAAAAGTAGTCTCAATTTCTGGCAATGTCATGCCGCAAAGGGTGTTGTAGTCGAGGTCGAAACTGATGTCACTCAGTTGGTTGAGGTTGCTGAAGATGCCCATCTGCGCAAACTTGGTCACTCCGGTGATGAGGACGAATTGCAGCCAGGGGTCGGCATCTTTCAATACGGTATAGAAGGCGGTCAGCGTTTCGCGGAAATCGTCTTGCAGCTTGGAGTTGTCGAAGGAGCGGAGTAGTGGCTTGTCGTATTCGTCGATAAGCACTACGACACGGCGACCAGTCTGTTCGTAGGCTTGCTTGATGACGGTCATGAAGCGGCCGGAATATGTGATACCTTTGCCGCCGGTCTGATATAATTGTTCCCACGCTTGGAGCTGACGTTCAAGCATATCTGCCAACCGTTCTTTACTATCGTACTTCTCGGCATTCAGGCTGAGATGCAGCACGGGATATTCATACCAATTCTTTTCCAGTTGTTCCATAGCCAATCCCCGGAAAAGCTCTCGCTTACCCTTGAAATAGGCTTCGATAGTGGAGAGCAACAAGCTCTTTCCAAAACGGCGCGGGCGACTCAGGAAACAGGGCACACCTGCTTGGATGAGTTTGTAAATGAGTGCCGTCTTGTCTACATAGACAAAACCTTCACTACGTAGTTTTTCAAAGCTTTGTATTCCGACAGGAAGTCTGCGCGGGGTGAAATTATCTGTATTCATAACCACTGGATTTGATGAACTGTTTGCAAAGATAACAATTATCCCCGTACTCCGGTTGGGGAGTCGGGGATATTATTCTTTGGATTTCTCTTTGTCAGATACAGTTTTTTTATCTGATCGGCAGCACAGTACTTATGCGTTCAGCGCCTGTTCAATATCTGCAATGATATCATCCGCATTTTCGATACCAACCGAGAAACGGATCAGGTCGGGACGTACACCGGCTTCCATCAATTGTTCGTCCGAAAGCTGACGGTGCGTATGGCTGGCGGGGTGCAGCACGCAGGTGCGGGCATCGGCTACGTGGGTGACGATAGCTGCCAGTTTCAGTGAGTCCATAAATTTGATGGCTACTTCGCGACCTCCTTTCAAGCCGAAGGTGACAACACCGCAAGAACCGTTCGGCATGTACTTTTGTGCCAGTTCGTGATATTTGTCTCCGGGCAGGTCACAGTAATTAACCCATGCCACCTTATCGTTTTTGGAAAGATATTCGGCAACTGCCTGTGCATTCTTGCAATGTTGCGGCATACGCAGATGGAGCGTTTCAAGACCGATATTCAGCAAGAATGCATTCTGCGGAGACTGAATGCTGCCAAGGTCACGCATCAACTGTGCGGTGGCTTTGGTGATATAAGCCATTTTGCCGAAAGCTTTTGTATAAGTCAGGCCGTGATAAGATTCGTCGGGCGTACACAATCCGGGGAATTTGTCGGCATAGGCATCCCAGTTGAAGTTTCCGCTATCCACGATGGCACCGCCTACGCTGGTGGCGTGGCCGTCCATATATTTGGTGGTGGAATGTACCACGATATCAGCGCCCCATTCAAATGGGCGGCAGTTAATAGGAGTCGGGAAGGTATTGTCTACAATCAAAGGCACGCCGTGGCTGTGGGCGATGCGGGCGAACTTTTCGATGTCGAGCACTTCCAACGTCGGGTTGGAGATGGTCTCACCAAACAGTGCCTTGGTGTTCGGGCGGAAAGCGGCTGAGATTTCTTCTTCCGGTGCGTCCGGGTTGACGAAAGTAACTTCGATGCCCAACTTCTTCATTGTCACACCGAAGAGGTTGAAGGTTCCACCGTAGATGGTGGATGAACAGACGAAGTGGTCGCCTGCCTGACAGATATTAAAAATAGCGTAGAAGTTGGCAGATTGTCCGCTGGATGTCAGCATGGCGGCCACACCACCTTCGAGGGCGGCTATCTTGGCGGCAACGGCGTCATTCGTAGGGTTTTGCAGGCGGGTGTAGAAGTAGCCGTTCTCTTCAAGGTCGAAAAAGGCGTGCCATTTGCTCGCTGGTTTCATACTTGAAGGTTGTACTTTGGTAGATGGGGAGCACGCGGGGTTCACCCTTCTTTGGAGTCCATCCGGCTTGTACGCAGAGTGTCTCCGGTTTTAATTGTTTTGCCATAATGCTATCTATTTTTATAGTTTCTTATCAATTAACGCATTTATGGGCGCAAAAGTAGGGAAAATAATTGTATTTTTGTCCGCAACAGTTGAAGTATGTTTGCTAAAAGCAGGTAATTATGGTTCGGATATTATTTTTGTTGTTTATATCTTCTTTCCTGTTTCTCACTCCTTTCCACGCTTCGGCGCAGGAGGAAAGGGCTGCACCGAGGTCTGGTGAAGGCATTTCGGCCTTCTTGCAACGCAATAAGCGTCCCGGTAAGGCCTACTATCTGGAGTTCCTTGAACTGAATAAAAAGCAGTTACGCGGAAAACAGGAATTGCGCTTAGGGGTGAAGTACCTGCTTCCGCCACTGAAATCCAAAACTGAAACTGCTGCAAATTCATCTACTTCTTCTGCCTCTGCTGCCGGTTCCGGCAAAACAATTCATGAACCTCTTTTCGGAAAAGAACTGGCTAAAGTCCGGGTGACCGGTAACCGTTTGAAGGGTGCCTGCTTCTATGTGGTCAGCGGACATGGAGGACCTGACCCCGGTGCTATCGGTAAGATAGGGAACGTTGAACTCCATGAAGATGAATATGCTTATGATGTCGCCCTGCGTCTTGCCCGTAATCTGATGGAAGAGGGGGCAAAGGTTTATATCATTATTCAGGATGCCAAAGACGGCATTCGTGACGAACGCTACCTTAATAATAGTAAGCGCGAAACCTGTATGGGAGACGCTATCCCTCTGAACCAAGTGGCTCGCCTTCGCCAGCGTTGCATCAAAATCAATGAACTTTATAGAAAAGACCGCAAGAACTATACCTATTGCCGTTCCATCTTCCTGCATGTGGATAGCCGCAGCAAGCGACATCAGACGGATGTGTTCTTTTATCATGCCCCCAACAGTGCCAACAGCAAGCGTCTGGCAACTACGATGAAGAATACTTTTGAGTCTAAGTATGATAAACATCAGCCTAATCGCGGCTTTACGGGCACGGTAGGCCCGCGCAACCTGTATGTGTTGGCTAATTCTACTCCTGCCGGGGTTTTTGTAGAACTGGGAAATATTCAGAATACCTTCGACCAACGCCGTTTCGTTATCAGTTCCAATCGCCAGGCTTTGGCGAAGTGGATGATGGAAGGCTTTATCACCGATTATAAAAAGAGTAAGTAATCACTCTTATCAGCTTGTTTTCTTCTCGTGCATAATGACGACGGTGACCGCCGTCAATATCAGTAATATGCCCAGACCAGTGCCCGGAGTGAAACTTTCTTTGAAGACCAGACATCCGATAGCTACCGCCGTAAGAGGTTCTAAGGCTCCGAAGATGGAGGTCAGTGTAGGGCCGATGTACTTGATGGCTTTTACGAGCGTGATATTTGAAATGGCTGTTGCCGGTAGTGCCAGTCCGAGGATATTCAGCCATGTTTGTCCGCCTGTTGCCAACTGAATACCGCCTGTCAGACTTCCCCCTATAATAAAGAATAAAGCGCCCAGCCCCATGACGTAGCAAGTCAGTGCGGTAGATGGGATATGAATGGCACGGCTCTTACGTACTCCGACGATATATCCGCCGTAAAAGAATACGGATAGCGTGGCGGCAATCAGCCCTGTTGTTGTATTTCCACCTTTAAAGTCTATCTCTCCCGATGATAACAATGCCGCACCCGCCAGCGAAACCAGTACGGCAAACAGAATGGAGAACGATTTCTTTTCCCGGAAGAAGAATATCATGGCGAGGGCAACGGCCAGCGGATACATGAAGTGAATGGTGGATGCCACTCCGCTGGCGATGTGTTGGTAAGCTATGACGAGGCTTAGTGAAGTTGCTGCCCGGAGCAGGCTCAATACAAATACGGTTCCCCAATCTTTCCGGCTGATACGGAAAGTTTCTCTTAATAGTACACCGAATATTCCCAGGGTGAGTGAAGCGATTCCCCAACGGTAAGCAAGCACTTCGAAAGAGGAAAAGCCTGAAGCCAATAAGGATATGGTGAAAAAAGGGGCTAATCCGAATGTGGAGGAAGAAGCTGCCGCGTATATATAACCTTTTATGTTGCTCATGATTCCGATTCAATTTTTCATACAGGATTCTGAAATCCGCTGCAAAAGTACAAAATACAAAGGTGAAAAAATCCATAATCGAGAGCAAAATCGCTTTTATATTGTTATAAGCTCAACGCCGGCTGTGTTCTTAGTTTATAAGGAGAGCAGAGACGGCTTGACGAGGGAGGTTGTCATGCCCTCTTTAGAAACGGAGTTTCAAGGTCTATCCCCCTTGTCAACTAATAAGTTGAGTGTTTACGAAACTGAAATTAAAATGAAAAATTCTATGAGAAAGAAATTGTTAGTCTGGCAGTTCTATGCTAATTTTAATAAATACCTGTCTCTGCTGAAGAGAAGAAAGACGGAAGGAATATTTGACGAAATAATCGGGATATTTGGGCAATCAATACATAAATTCAATATCTTTGTGATTTACCGTAATATTAGATTCCTATGACAATTATCCGAAGATTAGAACTGCCTGAATATGAGAATGCCGCAACACTTTCATTGGAAGTGTACCTTCAGTGTGGCAAAGACGATTTTGACGAACAGGGGCTGGAAAGTTTCAAAAGCTTTGTCAATGATAAAGCAGTGGTGAACGGGCTGGTCATTTATGGCGCGTTCGATGAAGATAATCTGGTGGGAGTGCTTGCTACGAAGAACCACGGAGAACATATTTCTCTCTTCTTTATCAAGGAAGAATATCACCGGAAAGGCATAGGACGGAAACTGTTTGACGCCCTTATTGCAGATAATCCCGTACCCGGAATGACGGTGAATTCATCTTCGTATGCTGTTCCTTTCTACAGAAGTCTGGGCTTTAAGGAAGTGAAGGAGCCGCAGGTGACGAATGGGTTGAGATATGTACCGATGAAAAGAGAATAAGAAAACTGATTTTATTACCATTTATTTCCGTCATCCTGAGCTTGTCGAAGGATCTCCTCTCTTGCCCTTATGAAAGGGATCCCCCGACTACACTCAGTCTGGCGGACTCTTATTCCACCGGAATATAAATCTCCGTTAACAACTCCTCCGGTTTTGTCTCGCACGGATCATTCAAATAGCGTTCTGCGCTCGATTCATCTCTCAACGTACATTCCATTTCAGGGATAAACTTACCGTAAATCGTGTCGTATACGCTTTGCAGATGTTCATAAGAGCCTTTATAGGTAAACACTGCATAGCGTCCGGCTGGCAATTGCTTGAAGCCGATATCACCTTTCGGAGTTACGGCGATAGGCATCACCATACAGACGTCAGTGCGCAATTTATCGGCAGGCGTCACCTTCGGATCATCGTGATAGATGCAGTACGGAGACATATCGCCCATCGGTAGCTTTTCCTCCTTGATGAACTGGAACAAACGCATCCATGTGCCACCGTAATCATTCAGTTTATAATCTCCGAACAAGCGGATATAAATCACATTTCTGGCGGGCACTTCTCTTATTTCTTTCTTTAACTCTAAATCGGGTCTGATAATTGCTGGTTTCATAATTACAAAGTTTTTATTGTTACGATACTCATTAGGTGAAATTCCGTAGAACTGTTTGAATACTTTCGACAGCGATGATGGTGAGGAATATCCGATGCGATAAGCAATGTCCGCTATCGGCAAATCCGAATAGCGCAACAGGCGGGCAGCGGCTTCAGTTCGTGTCCGGACTATGAACGTCCCGATGGGCTCACCTAGAAATGCTTTCATGATGCGGTGGAAATAGAACGGAGAGAAATGAGAAATCTTGGCCAACGATTTCAAATCTATCTCTTCTCCAAGATGGAGATTGATGTAGTCCACCACTGCATTTACACACTTCTGATACTCTTCACGCGTTGTCTTCTTGCTATGTTCCATAGGTTCTTTTGAATTGCACGATGCAAAAATAAGGGGAAATAGAATAGGGGACTTGTCCAAAGTTGCTATAAATCCAATATCTTTAGAATTAAGATAAGCGGTATCTCAGCATAACTTTTTCATGCAAGCATGAAAGTTCTGCATTCGATTTGCATTATCTTTGTGTCCTCCTGATCTTAAAGAAATGACCAAAGATATAAAAAAGAAACTACAAGAGTGGGCTGCGACCTATCATTGTGCCGATTTTATTCAGAATGACCCGGTGCAGTTCCCCATCGCTATACGCTGAAGCAGGATATAGAAATCAGCGGATTGCTGACCGCCATCATGAGTTTTGGCAACCGCAGGCAGATTCTGAAGAAAGCAGATGAATTGCATGCGTGCATGGGGGCGTCTCCTTATCAATATGTTCTTTCGCGTCGGTGGGAGAAGGATTTCCCTGTGGAAGAGCGGCGCAGTTTTTACCGGATGCTTTCGTATGCGGATTTCCATTCTTATTTTGAACGCCTGCATACGGCTTATTCGGGTTATGACAGTCTGGAAGATACATTGCAGGTATATCCGGGAAAACCGATGGAGAAGCTTTGCCGGTTTCTGGAAGTTTCGTACAAAAGTCCGCAGAAGAAACTGAATATGTTCCTGCGCTGGATGATACGGAGAGGACCGGAAGTTGATTTCGGTATTTGGGACAGTTTTGATTGCCGGGAATTGATTATTCCTTTGGATACACATGTCTGTCGTGTAGCCCGTTTGCTGGAACTGACCGAGACGGAAACCTTTTCTCTAAAGAACGCACAAAGGATAACTGCCGCATTGGCGGAAGTATTTCCGGATGATCCCTGTTTCGGAGACTTCGCTTTGTTCGGGTATGGGGTGAATAATAAATAGTGGCGGGTGGTTGTCACTATAAGGTGTTCAGAGCGGGCTTCTACCATACCATCTCTTCGAAGTGTTTTTTTGAGACTTTTAATAATGCATCGCAATCATTGCCATTGAACTCCTCTGTATAGTAGATACTGCTCAAAATATTTGATAGGATATACTGGGAATATATATAAGATATGAACATCAAGGAACTACTGGGGAGTACGTTGTCGTCACCGACCTCTTTGGGCATTTTTCTCCATAAGTAGCTAAAGATAGAGCTACCTTCGAGAAAGGAGTTTATATATTCTTTATCATAGGAAATAATGCTTTTTGAATGATCGCGGTAATCTTTTTGTTGCTTGTTAATGAAGCTGATAACGAACTCTTTTAATTCATTTTTATAAGTTTCCATATCAAAGTTAGGATAGGCCTTGCATAGATACAACAACACGTTTATTTTATCTATCATGCTGTTTATATTGTGTTCAGCGAAATTATCAATCTCTTCCTCCGTCAACTGAGGATAAGAGTTCTCAATTACTGTTGGGATGTTCTCATCCGTTTTTTTGCCTTTTCCCAGTGATTAATATCGTTCGTCCAGCCTTCGATTAAGTTTTTCCATTCCGACCAGTTCTTAGCTCTTTTCGTTCGTACCTGCATTTCATTTTCTAAGTCTTTCAGTATCTGTTGGACAGACCAACCATTATCTTCTAAAGCTTTCACATAATCTTCCAGTAGTATGGTGCCCTTTTCATCATCCCAGTAGGTAAATCTGTTTCGGGCAATTCCCCTGATATATAATATTTTCTTTCTGACGGGTGTCATTCCCATTACTGCAATAAAGTTCGGCATTTTGTCGAGGAATATTTCAACGCTTTCCTTTATGATTCCGTTTTTGTCGAAATTTACATTTTTAGTAAATGCTTCATCGATGCCATCTAAGAGTTGATGAACTGGGAACTTGTCGATAAGATTTTTTACACCACTTTCTCCTGTATCGCTGAGTGAGTAAGGAGTAATTTTGAGATTAATATATTCGATTATTAATGTCGTTACTTCGTTGAGATATTCAATTCGCTCTTTGTGGTCTTCAATAAGATCCTCTATTTGCTTTTTAAGTTCGCTGCTTGTTTTACACATGATTATATAATAGTGTCGTTTATTTTTCCAAACAATTTGTTTGAGCTTGCAAAGTTAGCTGTTTCAAGGCATTAAAACATATATTATTTGATGAAAAATCAGTAAATCTATGATATTAGAATTATCTTTGTTTCGTGTTGTAAAACTACTAATGAACGGAAGAATATGGCAAAGAAAAAAAAGGTGCCTCAACAGCAGGCTTTATCACCGGAACGATACATTAAGGAAAAGGCGCGTCTGCTTCCGATAGTTGAGTGTTGGATAACGGATGGTTGGGACAAGTGTGGTCTCGGGACGGCAATTGTAGCACGACAGCATAAAAACGGTAATTATACATTGGGCATTTATATGTTCGATACTTTCTGTTGTGGATTGACCGATTCTTTATATCACTTCAATGTGCCGGAATATGAATATAGAGAGATGTTAGAGGAAGGTTGTGCTACCTTGGAAATGAATCCGATCAGTTATGAGGAATTGCATAATCTGATTTACGGCGCTGTGGCTTTTGCTGAAGAAGCCGGACTCGGTCCGCATTCTTCTTTTAAGTTGACGCAGTATATTCTGGAGGAAGATACGGATGAGATACCTCTGATAGAGTATGAATTCGGGAAAGATGGCAAACACTTTCTGGTGGCAACGAGCCGCTTTCAAGTCAACACGTTGCTTCCGGTGATGAAGAAGAATCTGGGAGATGATTTTTCATATGTGCTAAAAAAAGAAGATGAAGAGGAGGAAGATGAATATGATGAATATGAAGAATACGATGAAGACTCCTTGGATAGTGATGCTGTCAACACTATGCTGGAAGCACTTGGCCGGATGCAAACAATGGTGGAAGAACAGCAACGGATACCTGTCACTTCTTATTCTTATGCCCATCCTGCTTATCCCGCAGTATTGGAGGTTCAGAATGCACAACTGATTACGCTATTTTATGATAGTGACAGTTGTTTGCTTGCTGATGCAACAATCCGTGATATATTGTCACTGCCTCGCGAATCTCTGATTCGTGATATAGAGCAAATGGCACTGTTTGAAGTCGGTTGCACCTGTGAAGAAATATCGGAAGAGCGTCGTGAGGAGCGTTCTCCTGATATTCTGATGCATGCATCCTTCTTCTTGGCAGAACTGGGGGCGGAAGATAGTTTGTACGTAATACTTGAAATGCTGAGACAAAGAGAGGAATTTTATGATTATTATTTCGGAGATACAGGTGCCGAGGTTTTTATTGCCACTCTTTATTTGTTGGGACAGAATCGTCTGCTGCAACTGATGGAATATATGAAGGAACCGGGACTGTACACCTTTGCCCGTTGCTACGTGCCCACGGCAGTGGCACTTATAGCCCGTTTGCAGCCCGAACGCAGGAAGGAAGTTATTGAATGGTTCCGTCAGGTTCTCCTCTTTTATACAGAAAATCTTGCTGGCAATATCTATTGCGATGGTACTTTGGTGGGAATGTTGGTTAGTGATTTGCTGGATATCAAGGCTAAGGAACTATTACCGGAGATAAAAGCCATGTATGATACCGGTCTGGTAGATCCTTACTGCTGCGGCAACTATGCGGCGGTAGAAGAAGAATTCTTTTCAAACGAGTTTATATCAGGAGATAAATATTCATTGGATATTTATGAACGCTATAAGGAATACCATAAGAGATGGGGAGACTGATAGGCTGCGGTTAAAAAGAGTGCCGCAAACGGATAGATTCTCTCAAACAATGTCCCATTTTTACTATTCCCTCCAACCCCCTTTGCCTACCTTTGCCGCAATAATCAAATCCCGTATATTTGCACTATGCAAACTTTCCGTATCGTAAAACCAGCTCCTGCATTGTCTCCTTATATCCGTTACTACTGGATATTGCGGGATGATGCCGCTTTGCTGGTATCGGAACGTACTTTGCCCGTCGGCTGCGTACAACTGGTGTTTCATAAAGGCAAACGCTTGATGTGCCTGCAAGAGTCGCGGTTGCAACCGCAATCCTTTATTAGCGGCCAGTCTTTCGGTTTCTCCGACGTCGTGTCGACAGGAGTTATAGAAATGATAACGGTCGTCTTTCAGCCCTATGCGGCAAAAGTCTTTCTGCAGATTCCCCTGCATCTTTTCAACGGACAGAATGTTTCCACGGATGAAGTGGAAGACAGGGAACTTTCCGATTTATCCTGCCGGATAACGGATACTCCGGATAACGACCAGTGCATCCGGCTGATTGAACAATTCTTTTTCCGTCGCCTGGCCTCCGGTTCCGAATATAATCTGAAACGGTTATCGACTGTTCTGGACGAAATCAATCTTCATCCGCAGGTAAACACCTTGCAACTTTCCGATGTAGCTTGTCTCAGCACCAAGCAGTTCGGCCGTGTCTTTACCGATTATATCGGTACTACTCCAAAAGATTTTCTTCGCATCGTGCGTATGCAGCGTGCCTTGTACGTCCTGCAACAGAATCCCGGTTCACCTTTCGCGCAAGTGGCCTATGAATGTGGCTTCTCCGACCAGTCGCACATGATTAAAGAGTTTAAACTCTTCTCCGGTTACACCCTGCGGAATACTTGTCTGTATGTGCTCCCGTTTCCGATTATTTCTCCACCCTCTAAAAACACCTTTTTCTTCTCTTTAAAGATGTCCTTTTTTTCTTCTATGGAGGTCGCCCGGCTTGCCCTACCTTTGTCCTGTCTTTGCAAAGGCATAGTAATAACCCCTAAAAAAGAAACCAAAATGAAAAAGTTGATTGCATTTTTTGAGATTCCGGCTACAGACTTCCGTCGGGCTGTAGATTTTTATGAGACCGTGCTGAACATGAAACTTCCGGTCTTTGAGTGTGAACAGGAGAAGATGGCATGCTTCACCGAAGACGGTGAGACTGTAGGAGCCATCTCGCAATCTTTTGATCTCCTGCCCGATTTTCAGCCTTCTGAGAAGGGGGTACTTATCCATTTCAATACGGATAATATAGCGACTACCCTTGAACGTGTGTTGCAGAAGGGCGGGAAAGTGCTCATTCCCTGCACGAAGATAGAAGCCGATGGCAAAGGTTATTTTGCAGTATTTGCCGATTCGGAAGGCAACCGCATCGGTATTTATGCAGACAAGTGAATCAGAGTTCCGACTTTTCTGTTTACATTTGCAGCGTACTTTTAAAATTCTACAAATATGATTAGACTGAATGTTTTTATTCAAGTAAGCGAAAGTAACCGTGCTGCGGTGTTGGAAGCTGCTAAAGAGTTGGTAGCATCTTCTTTGAAAGACAAAGGCTGCATTGCCTATGATGTTTTTGAAAGCGCTACCCGTAATGATGTCCTGATGATTTGCGAAACATGGCAGGATGCAGAATCGTTATCTGCCCATGAGAAAGCGGAACATTTCGTGACGTTGGTTCCCAAAATACAGGGATTGGCTTCCATGAAGCTCGAAAAGTTTGATTTCTGATATCAACAGAGGATATGCTCCACAAGGGGGATATCCTCTGAACTTTTTGCCACAGGTGTGTCAAGATAACGGAAAAGATAGAAGGCTATTTCTTCTTTTCCTGTTTGCAATAGATGCAATAATCATAATGTACGGTTCTTAGTTTGCCGCAATCCGGACAAGTATATTTCTCGTTTTGGCTGACAATGAATGCTTCTTCTCCTTTCTGCCTGATGTAATCGAGGTTTTCAAGAATATTCATCTTATATCTTAGCTGGTACTGTTTGTCTAAATATTTCAGTTGCTTGCAGGGGTATTCCATGCATTCAAAACAGTAATTTGTTTTCTTATCACAGTTGGATATAGCGCAGTTCAGACAACTTTTACGAATTACCCCAATTTTACTTCTGCAACCGGGGCACTTCTTTTTTACGTCCTGAAAGGCGTGGCATAACGTGCAATTGATACCACAAGGAGCAATTGTAGTTATGGACCCCATTATTTTAATGTGGTATAATATTCTTCCTGCTTCTTCTTAGGCAGTTTCTTTACCACCTCTTCTATGGAATGATTGATTAATTCCTTTATAAGACTGTCCGGCACATCACTCTCTAGGTAGATGGTAATCCAGTATTTCTTATCGGAGTAGGGGCCGAATGAAATACCGTTATACTGCTCCATCAGTTCTGCCGATCTGGCGGTATCGCATTTCGTATCCGCCCAGAAACGTCCCCCTTTAGGATTCAATGGGGCAAAAGTAAACATCTTATCCATGATTTTATAGACAAGTGTATGCTCGTCAAAGGGAAAACTCTCTGTTACCCCTTTGATACTTAAACAATATTCCCGATATTCTTCAATATTCATGATTTTACTCTTTTTTCATCTTATTCCGTCTCAAAGATACGATTTCTTTGCATACTTTTGTGAAAGTAACAATAAAAGCATAGAGCTATGGAGACAATAAACATTTTATCAGAAAATGAAAATTATACCGCAGTCAATATAGGCAGTATGAATGAACTGATGAAGCATACTTTAGTGCATTCAGTGAGCGGACGAATTGTAGAGGGTAAGGTTTTTTATATCATATTGCGAGGTTCCGGTTTCTTTCAAGTAGATGAAAAGTGGTAAAAGCAGATGTTGCGAATAGGTGTAAAGACGTCGATGTGGAATCCTTGGCACGGTTGTCATAAGTTTAGTACAGGGTGTCAGCATTGCTATGTTTATCGTACGGATGGTAAATATGGTAAAGATAGTTCTGTTGTAACAAAGACGGAAAAGTTCAATCTACCCATACAACAGAAGAAAAATAAAACATACAAGATACCTTCCGGTAATCTGGTCTATACTTGTTTTACTTCTGATTTTCTGGTAGAAGATGCTGACGTATGGCGTCCTGAAGCATGGGAGATGATGCGGTTGAGGCAAGATCTTCATTTCCTTTTTATCACTAAACGCATTGACCGGCTGAAGGATTGTTTACCTCCTGATTGGGGAGAAGGATATGATAATGTAACGATCTGTTGTACGATGGAAAATCAGGATCGGATTGACTATCGCCTGCCTATTTATAAGGCAGCTCCCATAAAGCATAAAATCATTATTTGTGAACCTCTTCTCAGTCGGATAGATTTCAGGGGAGAGTTAGGTGAATGGGTTGAGCAGGTTGTGGCTGGAGGAGAATCCGGTCGGGATGCCCGTATATGCGATTATGACTGGGTTTTGGAGATTCGTCGCCAATGCATAGATGCCAATGTAGGCTTCTGGTTCAAACAAACAGGCTCTTTTTACTGAAAGAAGGAAAGGAGTTTAAAGTGGCCCGGCAGTTTCAGCATTCGCAGGCCCGTAAGGCAGAAATAAATTATGAGCCGGATCGCCCCTCTCTTATAGAAGAGAATACGGGTAATGTGATTTTGTAGTCCCCTGCGTTCAACTATCCTACCGGTTTGATTGTTATATATTCAATATATCAATAACATAAGATTTGTTGGAGAACTGAAGATATGAAACAACTCATATTTGTTTTTATATTGTTAACGAGTTGTCTGGCTTGTGCCAATAACCGCGCTGGGCAGACAGAAAAGAAAGAAGATATGAAATCAACTAAGGAAATTTATTTGGCAGGAGGCTGTTTCTGGGGAACCGAACACTTTCTGAAACTGATTGATGGCGTAGAGGCAACGCAAGTAGGTTATGCAAACGGCAATATTGCCAATCCGACTTATAAACAGGTATGTACCGGAACTACCGATTTTGCAGAAACCGTGAAAGTGCAGTATGATCCCGTGAAAGTGGACCTGCCTTTTCTTATAGATCTTTATTTCAAAACCATCGACCCTACCAGTGTAAACAAGCAAGGTAATGATAGGGGTACTCAATATCGTACAGGCATCTATTACACCGATCCGGCAGATTTATCGGTCATTCAGGAAACGGTACACCGTTTGGCTGCAACTTATACCCGTCCGCTGGCAGTAGAAATGAAGCCTTTGGAGAACTTTTATCCGGCAGAAGAATATCATCAGGATTATCTGGATAAGAATCCGGGTGGGTATTGCCATATCCATCCTGAGTTATTCGACTTGGCACGTAAGGCTAAAATGCAGAAGAAATCTGCCCCCGCTTATAGTAAACCGGATGATGCGGCCTTACGTTCCAAACTCACCCCGGAACAATATGCCGTGACTCAAAAGAATGCAACCGAGCCGGCTTTTCATAATGATTATTGGAATGAACACCGTCCCGGTATTTATGTAGATATCACTACGGGTGAGCCTTTGTTCGTTTCAACCGATAAGTTTGATTCCGGTTGTGGTTGGCCCAGTTTCTCAAAGCCGATTGACCGTAAACTTATTCAAGAGAAAATGGATACATCCCATGGCATGGTGCGTACAGAGGTCCGGAGTGCTGCAGGCGATGCCCACTTAGGGCATGTCTTTACAGATGGTCCGGCGGATAAAGGCGGTTTACGCTATTGCATCAACAGTGCTTCGTTGCGCTTTATTCCTAAAGATAAAATGAAGGTGGAAGGATATGGAGATTACATCGACTTGGTAAAGTGATGTTCCGTATCCGGATGATACTTATGTACGAAAAGGATGGAGTGCTTCTGGGGGTGTGGATATCTTATCCGTGTCCTTCCGGACAAAGAAATTTTAGATGTAGGAATGTTTGCATTCGATATGTTATTTTAAAAACATTGTTTGCATTCGATATGTTATAGTGTCACAGTTGTTTACGTGTGGAATATGAAGAGCGTATACCTTTCTTGACCCCATTAGTGCATCTGCTGGTCAGCAACAATGAGGGAGCAAGACTGTATGGATTTCGCGCACTTGCCAATACCCTGCATCTGCTTATAGATTTCATGGATGCGGATGGAAGTAGACATGTGATAAGCATTAAAGCGTTGAAAAACAGTTGTTCATGGTGCAAATCGAGTTGTATCCGAAGGACTGATTTCTGTTTCCTTTTTTGATTTCCAAATAATTCAAAAAACGGCTTTTTTCGCGAAAAGCCGTTTTTGGTATATTGGTGTATATATCGGATCTTTGCAGAGTCAAAAAGATAAATTATTTAAAACAGAATTAAGCAGAAATGAATAAGCACTTTTACCTTAAACATGAGATTATGGCTTTCAATGATCCCCGCATCCAGAACATGCTCCGTCAGGAAGGCGGCAAGGCTTACGGCGCCTACTGGTATATAATGGAAAAGCTGAGCCTGCTGCCTGATATGGAAGCGGAGCTGAAATACCTGAAACCTTTTGCCACCCGTAATTTCACTTATCCTTATATGATGAAGATCGTCACGGATTTCCAGTTGTTCACTATTGTCGGCGATCATTTTTCACCTGTGCAGCTCAATACGAAATGCGTTGTAGAACCGCAAAAAGCAGAAGAAAACATAGCGGAAAACAGTGGGCAAAATGGCAAAAAGTACCCAGACAATGATGTAAAACCGGGCAAAAATGACGTCATTTCGACGAAAAACAGGCAGGCAATGGACAAAAATCGCGATGGAAATGAATCTGAAATAAATTGCAATACTCCGAATATCAGTGGTTTATCGAATGAAAATCTACAGCAAAAAGAGAATATAAGAGATATAATAACAACAGCAGCAAAAGAAAAAGAAATATCTGCTGCTGCTGTTGATCGTAATGATACCAGTGTTCCTGCCGATACCGGTGTCTCCGCCAATGCTTCCGTTTCTCCTTTTTCCGGCGGTAGTGCCCTTCACGCCATTCGTCCCTGGCAGGAATTGGTGGACGGGCTGTGCCTGGAAAGCAGTTGGGCGGAAATTGCCTGCATGAAGAGCGGGTATGGTGGTTTGCTGAGCCGGTACTTCAAAGAGGCTATAGGCTTTTTCAAGCAGCACATCTTGCTCTACGACAAGGGCCCGTCCTTGCTGAACAGCAGTGACGTACACCAGTATTTTGCTAACTTCACGGCTCCCGGCAGCCGTACCTCAGCCTTCCTACATGCAGAGCTTTTGAAGCTGGAGGCTGCCGAGCAGAGCCATTCACTCGACCCTTACCGCTTCGAGAAGCGTATCGGCGGGCAGCGCACCTACATGGGTTGCCCCATCCCCGACGAAGCACCTCCCCGCCCGGAAGACAATGCTATCTGGAACGACCGGACGAAGCAATGGATTCTTCCCCGGCTTCGAAGCAAAGCGGCCTCGTGAAGTGACGAAATCCGTCTCACGGGACGGCACCACCTCGCCCCGTGGGATGACAAACATCCTTCCACGAGACGAAAAGAACGGTCTCGTGAGGCAAATCTTTGCATTGCGGCTTATCGTTGATACGAAATATGATTTAACCACGGAGCACTTGCGTTAGAGCTTCTCCGGTGTAGGCTATCTCAATTCCTCTTTCTCGCGTGCACGTGTATATATAATGTATATCCTTCCGTGCCCGCCCACACCTCCTTTTAAAAATATGTTCTACAACATCCTTATCAATCAACGAGTTACAAATTAGTTTCAAAAAACATGCGAAAAAATGATAGATATATTTGGATTGAATGGATATATGCGCTACTTTTGCACCCGCTTTCCAAGAGACGGAAAGCCTTGCAATTGACATTCTGACAGAAACGGCGTAAGAACTCTGACGTTTTTTCTTTCCTTTTGCCTTAATTCCAACCAAGAATGCGGCGGTCGAAAAGAAATTTGAAAAAAAAACTTCCGAAACATTTGGAGGTTATGTGATAAAGTTCTTATCTTTGCACCCGCTTTCCGAAAGGAATGCAATCGACGATTGACTTGCTGATTAAGAAACCGGTTTGCTAAGAACTCCTTTCTCTTCTTCTTTTACCTCCCTTTCGCAAAGAGAGACGACGAGAAAAAGAAAAAAGAAAAAAACTTCCGAAATTATTTGGAGTATATGCTTAAAAGTTCTTACCTTTGCATCCGCTTTCTGAAAAGAAAATCAGTTTAAAAAAGAAGCGATCTTTGAAGAATTTACATAAACAATACAAGTAGTACAAGAGCAAGGTTACTGCATTAATTTGAAGTAATCTTGGGTATAAAAAAAAGAACCGTCAAGTAACTTATATATATAGGTAATTTGAAAACTTTTAATAGACCGAGCGTCCTGAACAGAGCAAGAACCGGTAGCAATACCGATTAACAATACTTTTACAATGAAGAGTTTGATCCTGGCTCAGGATGAACGCTAGCTACAGGCTTAACACATGCAAGTCGAGGGGCAGCATGACCTAGCAATAGGTTGATGGCGACCGGCGCACGGGTGAGTAACACGTATCCAACCTGCCGATTATTCCGGGATAGCCTTTCGAAAGAAAGATTAATACTGGATAGCATAACGAGAAGGCATCTTCTTGTTATTAAAGAATTTCGATAATCGATGGGGATGCGTTCCATTAGTTTGTTGGCGGGGTAACGGCCCACCAAGACATCGATGGATAGGGGTTCTGAGAGGAAGGTCCCCCACATTGGAACTGAGACACGGTCCAAACTCCTACGGGAGGCAGCAGTGAGGAATATTGGTCAATGGACGAGAGTCTGAACCAGCCAAGTAGCGTGAAGGATGACTGCCCTATGGGTTGTAAACTTCTTTTATATGGGAATAAAGTGAGCCACGTGTGGCTTTTTGTATGTACCATACGAATAAGGATCGGCTAACTCCGTGCCAGCAGCCGCGGTAATACGGAGGATCCGAGCGTTATCCGGATTTATTGGGTTTAAAGGGAGCGTAGGCGGATTATTAAGTCAGTTGTGAAAGTTTGCGGCTCAACCGTAAAATTGCAGTTGATACTGGTAGTCTTGAGTGCAGCAGAGGTAGGCGGAATTCGTGGTGTAGCGGTGAAATGCTTAGATATCACGAAGAACTCCGATTGCGAAGGCAGCTTACTGGACTGTAACTGACGCTGATGCTCGAAAGTGTGGGTATCAAACAGGATTAGATACCCTGGTAGTCCACACAGTAAACGATGAATACTCGCTGTTTGCGATATACAGCAAGCGGCCAAGCGAAAGCATTAAGTATTCCACCTGGGGAGTACGCCGGCAACGGTGAAACTCAAAGGAATTGACGGGGGCCCGCACAAGCGGAGGAACATGTGGTTTAATTCGATGATACGCGAGGAACCTTACCCGGGCTTAAATTGCAACTGACGGATTTGGAAACAGATCTTCCTTCGGGCAGTTGTGAAGGTGCTGCATGGTTGTCGTCAGCTCGTGCCGTGAGGTGTCGGCTTAAGCCATAACGAGCGCAACCCTTATCTTTAGTTACTAACAGGTCATGCTGAGGACTCTAGAGAGACTGCCGTCGTAAGATGTGAGGAAGGTGGGGATGACGTCAAATCAGCACGGCCCTTACGTCCGGGGCTACACGTGTTACAATGGGGGGTACAGAAGGCAGCTACACAGCGATGTGATGCTAATCCCAAAAGCCTCTCAGTTCGGATTGGAGTCTGCAACCCGACTCCATGAAGCTGGATTCGCTAGTAATCGCGCATCAGCCACGGCGCGGTGAATACGTTCCCGGGCCTTGTACACACCGCCCGTCAAGCCATGAAAGCCGGGGGTACCTGAAGTACGTAACCGCAAGGAGCGTCCTAGGGTAAAACTGGTAATTGGGGCTAAGTCGTAACAAGGTAGCCGTACCGGAAGGTGCGGCTGGAACACCTCCTTTCTGGAGCGACGCTCAGAGTATAATGAGGCGCAAGCCAAGTATTATATTAAAGAAAAGTTGGTTCTTGAAGTCATACTTCCATGAGAACCTCTTGTACTACGGGTACTTGTTTATATGATATACGAGAAAGTAGAAGCCGAGCCGCAAGGCTGGGGTTTGACTGACAGTCCTATAGCTCAGTTGGTTAGAGCGCTACACTGATAATGTAGAGGTCGGCAGTTCAACTCTGCCTGGGACTACGCAGTTTGTAATCTGTGTGATTGCTTACTTCGGGGATTAGCTCAGCTGGCTAGAGCACCTGCCTTGCACGCAGGGGGTCAACGGTTCGAATCCGTTATTCTCCACTCTACCTTTTAGAGGTAAACGTTCTTTGACATGATGTACAAAAAAAGTAAAGTTATAACAAGCTGAAAGTATATATCGAGCCATACGGCTAGGTAAGACTAAAAGTAAGCAAGGGCGCATGGCGGATGCCTTGGCTCTCGGAGGCGATGAAGGACGTGATAAGCTGCGATAAGCCGCGGGTAGGTGCAAATGACCTTTGATCCGCGGATTTCCGAATGGGACAACCCAATATCTTGAAGAGGTATTATCCTACTAAGTAGGAGGCAAACGCAGGGAACTGAAACATCTTAGTACCTGTAGGAATAGAAAATAAATAATGATTCCCCTAGTAGTGGCGAGCGAACGGGGAACAGCCCAAACCATATGTGTTACGGCATGTATGGGGTTGTAGGACCACGTCGTGGGACGACAGTTAGTGAGTAGAATGATCTGGAAAGTTCAGTCATAGACGGTGATAACCCGGTATACGAAGCTAACTTAACCCTAGTGGTATCCTGAGTAGCGCGGGACACGAGAAATCTTGCGTGAATCTGCCGGGACCATCCGGTAAGGCTAAATACTCCCGAGAGACCGATAGCGAACCAGTACTGTGAAGGAAAGGTGAAAAGCACTTCGAACAGAAGAGTGAAATAGTCCCTGAAACCATGCGCCTACAAGCGGTCGGAGCAGCTTTATGCTGTGACGGCGTGCCTTTTGCATAATGAACCTACGAGTTACTTTTTCCGGCAAGGTTAAGGATCTTGAGATCCGCAGCCGAAGCGAAAGCGAGTCTGAACAGGGCGGATAGTCGGAAGGAGTAGACGCGAAACCAAGTGATCTACCCTTGGCCAGGTTGAAGGACAGGTAACACTGTCTGGAGGACCGAACCGATAAGCGTTGAAAAGCTTCCGGATGAGCTGAGGGTGGGGGTGAAAGGCTAATCAAACTTGGAGATAGCTCGTACTCCCCGAAATGCATTTAGGTGCAGCCTTGATTTATACTAATATGAGGTAGAGCGACTGATAAGATGCGAGGGCTTCGCCGCCTATCAAGTCTTGACAAACTCCGAATGCGTATTAGTTCTATATCAGGAGTGAGGGCATGGGTGCTAAGGTCCATGTCCTAAAGGAGAACAATCGGACCATCAGCTAAGGTCCCGAAATAACCACTAAGTTGATCTAACGAAGTCAGATTGCTAAGACAGCTAGGATGTTGGCTTGGAAGCAGCCATTCATTTAAAGAGTGCGTAACAGCTCACTAGTCGAGGAGTTTGGCGTGGATAATAATCGGGCATAAGTGGTTTACCGAAGCTATGGGATGTTTAATACATCGGTGGGGAGCATTCCACTCTGCGTCGAAGGTGAAGCGTGAGCTTTGCTGGAGCGTGTGGAAAAGCAAATGTAGGTATAAGTAACGATAAAGGGGTGAAAACCCCCTCGCCGAAAGACTAAGGTTTCCTGATCAACGCTAATCGGATCAGGGTTAGTCGGGTCCTAAGGCTCAGCCGAACGGTGAGGCCGATGGCAGAACAGGTTAATATTCCTGTACTACCTTAAAGAGTGACGTGGAGACGGAGGCGTGACAGTGCCGCGGACTGACGGAATAGTCCGTTGAAGGGTGTAGATGTTGATCGGGGTAGGCAAATCCGCTCCGAGAGTCGAACCTGATAGTATGGAGCGTTCTTCGGAACAATCCAATAGTGCATGTAAACATACTCCCAAGAAAATCCGCTAAACTTAATCTTTAAGGTACCCGTACCGCAAACGGACACGTAGTCGGGTTGAATATACTAAGGCGCTTGAGTGATTCACGGTTAAGGAACTAGGCAAATTGACCCTGTAACTTCAGGATAAAGGGTCCCCACTGTAAGGTGGGGCGCAGAGAATCGGTCCAGGCAACTGTTTAACAAAAACACAGGGCTGTGCAAAATTGAAAGATGAAGTATACAGCCTGACACCTGCCCGGTGCTGGAAGGTTAAGAGGAGATGTCATCGCAAGAGAAGCATTGAATTGAAGCCCCAGTAAACGGCGGCCGTAACTATAACGGTCCTAAGGTAGCGAAATTCCTTGTCGGGTAAGTTCCGACCTGCACGAATGGTGTAATGATCTGGACACTGTCTCAACCGTGAGCTCAGTGAAATTGTAGTATCGGTGAAGATGCCGATTACCCGCGATGGGACGAAAAGACCCCGTGAACCTTTACTATAGCTTAACATTGAATTTGGGTAATTGATGTGTAGGATAGGCCGGAGGCTTTGAAGCAGGTACGCCAGTATTTGTGGAGCCGCTGTTGAAATACGGCCCTTTGGTTATTTGAGTTCTAACTCGTGATACGAGGACACTGTTTGGTGGGTAGTTTGACTGGGGTGGTCGCCTCCAAAAACGTAACGGAGGCTTCTAAAGGTGCCCTCACGACGATTGGTAACCGTCGGCAGAGTGTAATGGCATAAGGGCGCTTGACTGGGAGACTAACAAGT